>Ga0325404_1000441_pt1 | contig 40972 bp, 28 predicted proteins | sample PopdelMetagenome_18_FD_205664 | JGI IMG/M metagenome (GOLD analysis project Ga0325404, IMG submission 205664) | Populus deltoides microbial communities from Bellville, Georgia, United States - Xylem-Control-R1 | ecosystem: Host-associated > Plants > Phyllosphere > Stem > Wood/Secondary xylem...
AACGGTATGAATCTCACTAGGACAGACTTTACAAAAAAAGGAAGTCATAAAATCAATTGATGGTTTATGTATAGGAAATGATGTTCAGATTCGAGCCACACTTTGTGTACAGAAAATGAAAAAAATCCAAGTCCAAACAGCTTATTTCAGGATAAATTACACAGATCACCTTGAGATTTGTTATGGTTTTAAGCAAATAAATGACATTGAGTACTACTATTCCTGAGATTTTGCCTTCAAGAATCTGATTATGCTTGTTGTAATTATTAATGTCCTTTACAGCAAATGTCAAGCGATTAATTATTCTTGTAAAAGAGATATGGCCAAGGAATTGTCAAATTTGCTATCAGTTCTTGTCCAACGCCAACTCAAGCCTAGGCATATAATTAGTTCTTAACGAGAGTTGATTTTTTCTACAGAAGTAAAGTAATAAATAATCAAACCTTCTCCTGTTTTTGAGTAAATATGTTTACCAAAAGAAGAGCCATCGGTACTGTAATATGGCATGCTATGATTGACAACCGAAAGATTTAATATGGTCTAGCTAGGGATAAACTAGAAGGGCATAAGGGGAATGATACAAAGAGTGGCAAAACCCAAGATTAGCTCTTGGCGAGAGCCTAAAGACAAAGAAAAGTTCTCTCAAAATTAGTAAAAGGGCAAATTAATAAGCCTAATAAATCTTACTAGCAAGTGCTCAATGAGTTGTGTTTGTCTGCCTGGTGTTTGTTACAAGACCACACATTATTGTTCAAAACCACAGCTTCTAGCTAGCTCTCTAGTGGAGTGGTTGGTTGCTTAATGTTGCCATGTTTGATTCCAGAAAAACCGGGTTTCCTCGTACATGTCTGGTTCTTAAGTTTGTATCATCAGTTCAAAGTCCAATTGATATATATTTTGTAATGTTAAATTCGTGAATACCGACCAGATACATAGAAGTAATAATTACCTTGACAAATAGATTTTCTGATCTGCTGATATAGCAAAAGTCATACATATATTTATTTTTTTATGATAAGGGATCATATATTTGTTTTTTGAATAACTTGTATGTTAATTAAGATTAAATTATCTATTTTTAAATAATTCTAAGAATATACATTTTTTAAAAAAGAATTAATCAATATACAATTATTTTTAGAATTAGAACCACTTGTGTGTGTGTGTGTGTGTGTGTGTGTGTGTGTGTGTAGTCCCTGAGCACTCGTGTATATAGTTGGGAACCCAGCAAGTCAAGCACTCGTGTGAGGTTCGTGCATTCAGACAGAATGTGGGCATGCCATACTTTTATAAGTTCAGGTCATTATTAAGGTTTAATTAATTAATTAATTACAAGATTTCTTATATATTAAATTTATGCTGTTGATCATATTGCCACCCAGCTGCCTGTTATATGATTTTACCGCATGCTTTTGGAGTAGATTTGAAATAAAAGAATGAGAGAAATTGTGTAATATTAGACTCGATGAAAAACATGTGACAAAAAGCAATATTTAAGGCAAAAGGAAGTTCTATGGAAAAGGTGCAATTTTATACTTTAAGTTGTGCTCTTAACTTCAACTAATTAACTTTTTGCCGGCTACTTGATTTAGATATGCATAGAAGGAATTAATTATAGCCATATTTTAAAATGATCTTAGGCTGATAAATGAACAGTACGTAAATTGTTCTTATATGAAGAGATTTATGTCAATTTTACAGAATATTCTTTCGAAAATAACTTTCTAAATAATGAACGAATAAATCTTATAAATTCAATAGTTGAAATTAATTTTGCGAGATACTATTTGGGGAAGAATCTTTTGATAAGATTAAAAGTACTGTTCTAATGACATATATCAAACAATTTTCTATGATTGCTAGCTATCAACAACTCATAAATGACCATCTGTAAACAAAGTAAACCATACATTTATAACCTATTACAGTATATATATTGAACAAATTGCTGCATCTCTCCCATCTCCAGCTGGTCCAAATTCAAGTGTGGAGCTCATCTAAAAGATATTGATAATTGAAGAAAGAAAGAAAGAAACGGGCAAAAAAATATATATGCTAGGGCAGCTGCTCCAAGAAGAGTTTAGTTAGTTTAGCATTAGAGCTCTTGAGCCAAGAAGATGAGAGAGAAAATAGTTTAAAGGGTGGATGGTAGAGAATGGGAGACACAGAAACAGCTCCCACGTTCTCCTCATATCTTACTTTCTTTGTTTAATAATACTTCCTTTCCCTCCTCCCTCACTCCCTCTCTCTCTCTCTCTCTCTCCCCCCCTCCCCCTCCCCCTCCCTCTCCCCTCACACACTCACACATATAAGTACAAGCCCTCCCAATTGACAAAATGTTGTCTATTTCTCCAAGGAATAAATATATACCCTTTCATCTCTTGTGATCCTCCATAAATACTCTTATCTGCTCACCCTAATCTCTCTCTCCTCTCTTGTTACACCACTATCTTGATATCAGCTCAAGAGGGCTCGTCTTTTTTTGTTGGTTTTTGTGATCATGGTGTGTGTCACTGATCTCTCTCTGGTTCTTGATCTCTATGATCTGTAGCAAAATTCTCTTGAATTTTGATTCATGTACTGAATTTTTAAGTGTCTCTTTTGCTTAATTCTTGTTAATTTTTGTGAACATGGTGTGTTTTTAGGGAACTCAAAAGCCTGCATGGTTGGAAGCTCTTTACGCCCAGAAGTTCTTTGTGGGGTGCTCTTATCATGAAACTGCGAAGAAGAATGAAAAGAACGTGTGTTGTTTGGATTGTTGCATTAGTATTTGCCCTCATTGTATACCATCTCATCGCTTCCATAGGCTCCTTCAAGTTCGTCGTTATGTTTATCATGATGTTGTCCGATTAGAAGACATCGAAAAGCTGATAGATTGCTCAAATGTTCAGGTTAGTAGTCTAAACAATCTTAATTTTCTGTCTTGATATGTTGCTCTAGCAAAATTCAGTACGTAGTTTGCTAGATATTAATTTATTAGTATTGCCTGTAGGCCTATACTATAAATAGTGCTAAAGTGGTGTTTATCAAGAAGAGAGCTCAGAACAGGCAATTCAAAGGGGCCGGAAACTATTGTACTTCCTGTGACAGAAGCCTTCAAGAACCCTTTACCCATTGCTCCCTTGGCTGCAAGGTACTCCACTCAATTTTCATGCTAAATCCCGATTAGGGTTTTTCCACCATTGGTGAAATATTCCTTTTACTACCCCTTTTAATTAAAGAGCATATCATAATAAAGTTGCACTCAATTATGATCAAATTTCCACAGATCATCTTCAAACGAGATAGAAAATGTGGCACACACTAGCTAATAATACAAGTTAATTCAACTTAAATGATATATAATTAAGGAGATAAAGAATTGTGTGTGTGTGTGTGTTCTAGGACGAACCAAATTTCTAGAGGGATGTCTTAATTACGATCATTCATTCTTAACAACCTAGCTATATGACAATTAATATATAACATTAAAAAGTTTCCTTCTACGTTTATTGTAGGTGGAGTTTGTGCTGAAACATTACAAGGATCTTTCTCCATACTTGAGGAGATGCAACACATTAACTCTTGGGCCTGACTTCTTCATCCCTCAAGATTTAGCAGATGATGAGATGACCAATGAGACACCTCATTCAACAATCGTGGACTCCGATGAGCCAATGAGCTGGTCTTCGAGTTCATCGGGCTCCGAAAACATGAGCATGGCCAGCAGCGAGATTGTACGGAAGAAGAGAAGTGGATTATACGTATGTGCAAGATCGATGAATAAGGTTTCTGATGAGGACATTGCTTCGAGCATGAGTAGGAGAAAAGGCATTCCTCATCGATCTCCTTTATGTTAGGAAAATAAATTAAAACAAAAAAATTTATTTATTACTACTAAATTAATTTTAACTAGTTTTACTTGGATATTTGGACTGAATCCTTCACGTTCAAAATGTTCTCGCTCTCAATATCTCATCATCTCTCTTCACTCATCAACTTAAGTTAATTAATCAGTTGATCGGGGGGTTTTGTCTTAATGGCATCACGTGATTCCCAATTCCAAGTTATGGTTTCGTACATTTTTCTATTTTTCTGTGCTTATATTAATAATTCAAGCCATCAATTCGAGGACCTTATTGTTCCAAACTTGTACACCTCTAGGAATTATATAGTACATTTTCATACTTGTTAATTTCGTTCGCATTGGTACACGACATTTGCTTTTACTAGGTAAAGGGGGAAGGGAAGGAGCAATGAATGAATTTTGCAAGCTAAAGTACTCTAATTTCAACCAGACAAATTGGCTTCATGGCAGCACAAGGTTTGAATTGAACAAATTAACATATATATTTTTTTTAGCTATGATTGTTGGCAATTGAGAATTGTACTAGTTTCTCATCCTCATGTAAGTATATTTGGTGTGATGATGTATGATAGTTTTTAAAAGTATTTATCATTTAAAAATATATTAATTATTTTTTATTTTTAACATCGGTATAATAAAATCATTAAAATATAAATAAAAAAATATTAATTTAATATTTTTTAAAAGTAAAATACACTCAATTCACCACCGTACTCCTAAACAATTGTTTATTTTCTTCCTCGTATTTGTTGGAGTATCTTCGTGTAGTTACATCTATATGCATTCAAAATCATTTTCTTATAAAAGTAACCTTTTCAGTAAAGCTTAGAAATTGAATTAATTAATATGGTTAACTTGGTTTCAAAGTCATTCGACCTGGCATTTAAAATGGAACATAAATCCCAAATAGATTCTGAGCACCACCTCCTTAGGGTGGGCTTCTTTTGACCGTTACATATATTACTTGATTATAAAATTAGTACTTGTGTTGGTATTTTTTAAATAAAAAAAAATATTACCTGCTTGTGTTTTTTATTTTTTGTATTGAAAGGTATAGATGTTTTGTTTTTATCAATCGAGTACTTCAATTATCTTTTTGTTAAAAATTGATTGTGGTTGTTAAGTGAACACATAGCACTGTGTTCGACACCTCATTATATCCCATTTATGTAATTATAAAAATAATGATCCAATCGGTGCTTATATTTATTGATTTTTTTTTTCCTGTTAGGGTGCCTGTTTTCATTTTTTTCTTTATATTAAAATGTTTGTAATAATATTTTTTAAAATTTGAGTAATTGTATCCATTTTTGTTTTCTATTGAAAGATTTGTACTACAATTTTTTCTAATTTTTTTCTTTATGAAAAAACATTGATTTCAAATTATAATCAATTTTGTTTCAAACCCTGTTTTTCCTCTTATAAAGTCAGATATATTTCTCTTTGATAAAATCAATCAATCATACATGAGTCTCACAAAGTTACTAGACCCAACGTTTTTGGACTCAGTCAAGCGTTGAGCCCAAACATACATCGTTCTGACAAGACTACCAAACCCAGTGTTTTTTTAAAAAAAAAACAAAGAACAAGATTGAGTTGTTAGAGGGTGAAATATATTCAATTAAAAAAAATGAACCGAGACAACTCAGGTTAACCTCAATAATAACAGAAATAAGTCACAGCAAAGGGGACTACGGTTTGGTACTTACAGCTTAACGACTGGAATCGATTCCTAGCTCATATGGCTTTTTATTATGTCTCTATCAGTTGCTTTTGTCTCCTTATGGGTCTCAACATTAACAACAGTACTTCTCATCTCCTCCCACATAAGAAGGCGATAATATGGGAAGGGCAACTTTTCGAGAAGCAAAAAGCGGTAATTTTATTTCATACGTACTTTGTTTGGCCTCATTAAAAAAAGTAGAGTCAAATGATCAAGCTTGTAAGGTATAATCAAATACATGACTTGAATGATAAGATTAAGATAATCTTATAGAAACCAAATCGGAAAAAAAATTGAAGCTCGGTTAAAAAATGATCCAAAAAAATGACTAGGATCAACCTACAAAATCCGCAACATGTACCATAAAATTAGGATAATCTCATAGAATGAAGATTAAAAAAATTATGAAACCTAATCAAAAAAATATTCAATTAAAAAAGGTTCAAAAAATAAACAGAGTCAACCCGAGTCTATATACCAAACTCGTGATTCGAGTCATAAGATCGGGATAATATCATAGAAAGCAAATAAAAAAAATACAAAACTTAATTTTTAACCAACTCAATATTAAAGGATAAAATTGAAAAAAATATTTAGAAAAGTGGCAAAAAAATGACCCGAGTCAATCTGAGTTAACTTGTTAAGCCGACAACCTAAATCATGAGATAAGAATAAATTCATAGGAAAAAATTAAAAAAGATTATAAAGCTCCACTTCCAACAGATTTAATGTTGAAAGTCGAAATAGAAAAAAAAAAACTAAATCCATGAGATTGGTATATAACCAACACACATGAATTAAAAAATAAAGTTACAAAATAAAATTTTTAAAATAACCTAATATTGAATGATGAAATTAAAAAAATAAAAAACATTTGTTGTTGAAGGGTTAAATTTAAAAATAAAATTAAACAAAAAAAATTATTATAATTAATAGTGTTTTTTGGGTTTGGCTACAATGATTTAGCCATACTTTTTAATGTTTTGAGATTAAGATAATTTCATAGAGAAAAGAAAAACCACGAAGCCTAATTCTTAACTAGATTAATGTTGAAGAATGAAATAAAAAAATAAATTGGAAAAGGTAGGGGAAAAAAACCCAAATCAACCCGAGTTGACCTAGGTCATGAATCTGGATGAATTTATAAAAAGCAAATCAAAAAAATTATGAAATCTTATTTCCAACATATCTAATATTGAAATTGAGAATAAAAAATTAAATATGTGATATTGATATATAACCCATTATAAAAAAAAACAAAAAAAATCTATAAAGCACAATTTCAAAACAATATAAAATTAAAAAAAATGAATTGTAAAGGGTTAAATTAAAAAAAAAACAAGAAAAACAAAATAAATTAATAATATTTTGTGTGTGTTGTAATAATAATTTGTCACACCCTTTAATATTTTGTTACAAGCAGCATTACATATCCACTTACCACACGTTATTAATTTTTAATAAAGAGACAAAAAGTTCTTTTGATTGGGGAAAAAAAAAGAGGCATGTAGAAAGCTCGATCGGACCATGCATGATGTTATTTTAATTTCTTCCTTTTGGATCGAGCAAGTGATTTTATATATAGCAATTTTTGTTTTTTTTTTAAAAAGTGCTAATATACCATTTTATTTAAAAAAAGAAAAAAAAATGGTCTCTAGAATTGAAGTTGTGGAGACTCCAGTATCGGACATTGTAGGGTGTGATCATGAAAATAAATAACAATTAAGGAAAACCATAAGATTTGTTCTTCTCTTTTCTTTTTTGGGTTTTAATTGCGATGGCGTTTCTTGAACTAATTCCCTCTTTGATGAAGTCGATGAACAACACGTCCATGTAAAGTTTTAGGGGAATAAAATATATATTTCATATGAAATCAACTTTAATTTAAAGGATATAATTAAAAAAAATTAAAACTTCAAGATTTAAACACAAAATTTCTCTAAATTTGATATGCGATTGCCTCCCTTGAGCGTAATTGCCCATATTACAAACTTGTTTTCAAAGTTATGAGATTTTTTTTTATTATAGTAACCTTAAATTCTCATCATAATTCTAAAATCAAATCACTATCCTTAGCATTTACAACCTTGACTCTAACCTTTCCTGTAGCAGTTTTTTTTTTCTTTTCTTTTGGGCTAATTCCAAATAGTTAAAAACACCCGTTATTATTCATTATTAAAAAAAATAATATAAAATCATTTATAAGATATTATTTAATAGGTTAAGTCTTTTAATTGAGAGGATTTTTTTAATATAAAATAAATAACTAATAACATCAATGTATAATGTCGGGAATGAACTATTAAATGTAATATTTATAAAAAGGAAAAGAAATATATTTGATTGTATTGTTTTAAGAAAAACGGAGACTTCCAAAGCTTCAAAAGCAAACCGTGGAACAGGAGGAGACTATCTTGGAAAATGCATGGGCTAATGATTTGTGGCCCATAGTCGAAATTCGGCCCTCAAAGGTTGCCCACAAGACTTGGGTATTTATTGGGCTGGGTTTTGTTGCTAAGAGCCTGGAAAGTAAGCTAAATGGGGTATAAAATGAGGTATAAAGTATTTGACCCACAAATTAATAGCTTAGAAAAAATGAAGAATAAATTATTTGACCCACAAATCATAAACAATAAACAAAATTTTGTAAGTGTTGGCCCAATTCCTTTTAATTCAAGCTAGCCCAGTTACATGATGCAAATTGAACCCTAACCCATCAAAGTTCTGCTGAACCTGAGGATTTTTTTTTTTTGGGAATTGGGTGGCAGGAAAAATACAGGAGAACGTGAATTTAAATATTTATTATTAAACATAAAGAATATTTTCGTTCAAAACCCACCTTTTTAATAAATAAAAAACAAATAAAGAAAAACAGGAAGATTAAAGGCAGGGTGCAAGAAGCTTTGCTGTCCAATTTCTTACATCAATCAATCCGAGTTAAATGCCAAAAATAGTTCTAAGTCTGTATTGAAGCTATATATATATATATATATATATATATATATATATATATATATATTCCAATTGCGTATGACTTGCTAAGCACCAAGTCTAATTAAGTTTCAATTTACTTCCATATTCTGCGAGCTGAAAGGGACTCTGGCATCGCTTATGTCGCTCGTATAATTAATTTAGCTTTTGAAAAACTGAAGTGTCCAAAGTTGACAATTATAGTTCTTATTATGATTACTCACTTGACTTTTGTTAATTGAATGTGAACCAATTTCTCACTACCTAGCAAGATTGATTAGCTAATATTGTACCCAAGCACTAGATATTAATCCGGTTTAGTCAAAGCATGCATCATTTGCATGTATAAGTCATGCTTTGTAGTAATTGGGTGTTTGTTTCTGTGTCCTAATTTTGTATTTGAGTAATATTATTTGAGAAACCCAGGTCGGCAAGCTGAGAACCTCAATTCAATGCCTTGGAGGTAGATAAATTTTGATCCCCATCAAGATTAGCGTTGAAATTGACAATATATAGAGATTTTCTTTCCTTTCCTTTCCTTTAATTATGCTGTCTGTAATTAAATGAAGCATCTACAAAGTACATTTTGATAAGAGGAAGCTTGAGTGGCCGGCCTTGCCGATCGATGTCTCTCTGTAACTTTTCTCTTAATTAAAGGCCTAATTTTTTACTAATCCCTTTTGATTTGCCTAGACAATAAGCTAATAAGCAAATGTTCGGCTACCATAATTATGCCTCGGGTGTTTACGAAAATCGGCTAGTTTTTTTTTTTTTTTTTTTTTTTTTTGCCCTAGGAAAGGTCCAAGCTCAACGAGATATATAATAACCTAAGAAGAAAGGGAACATTATATATTCATTAAGCTGCAAGCTCATTAATTTGAAATTGTCTACCTTAAACAGTACCTGCAATGTGACATTAATTTTTAAAACTTTATGTTTATCAAGATCATGGAGATACTGCTGGCCATAGCTGGCAAAACAGGCAGTGCGTGTTCCCACAAGAGATATCTAGGAATGTTGCTTTTCCATAACACATGCAATGCAGGTTCACTGTGTGAGAATAAAGCTTGCTGAGATAAAATTAAAGAAAAAAATGGAATAAAGCCCTGTAAAATGGTCCCCATATATAGCATTCAAATCCAAAAATCACTGAAATATATAAAGAAAGAACAACAAGGAGAGAATCCAGTCGCTTTAGCTCAAAGTTGCAGCACGTAAAGTTATTAAAATGCAGCAAATTCAGATTCTACATGCATCATTGAACAATGATCGGTATGCCCTACACGATTAATTCTAATTTTATAGAAAATACAATATATTTATTTCATTCAATATTAGTGCATTGGATTGTCAATGCTGGCCCCAACAACTTTTACATGAAATCAATGCACATGGAAGGGTTGTTGGTGAACAATTCTTGAGATATTCGTACATGTATACATGAGGAACTTAAAGATCAGCAGAAGAAATGTGGCCATCGATTGGAAATTACAACTAGACATATACGTACAGTGATCTATAAATTATATAGATGGGAAATTAAGTTATTTTGATAAAGCATTAGAAAGAGGCAGTGGTAGCTTAATTACGTACGTCTGCGTCAACAACTACTGCTTCATTTTAATCAAAGCTCGTTACCTACCTTATAAGCTGCGAGTTTTCTACGATTTGAGTTTAAAGAATTAAGAAATAAAGCACGATACCGGATCGCCTTCTTTAAATTGAAAAGAAATCCTAGTAATGGACGGTGCTGCCATGATTATTTAAGCAAGATCAAATAAAACGGTGCCATTTGGAACAAATTATAGAGACCGTATAACAAATTAACCATTGTCAACACCATCACGAGCTTTTGCTTAAATAATGCATGTATGTGAGATATAATAGATTTTCTGCCACCAGAAACCGCGTCCTGTAGTCTTTTTTGATAAATGATGAAGAACGAACTGTTGGGGTGAGCTGTAATTGCAATTAATTAGGAGATTTGTTAGGCATTTCAAATATATGAAAATCTCGTGAATAAGGAAGATAAAGATAGCCTAGGATTGTACTGATCCTTCTTTCCTTTTATGCTCTCTTCTGATGTAAATATAAAGAAACAGTATACAGAATAAAGAAACAATTTGATTGTGAATAATTATCATGGTATGAGAGCAAGCCTACGACCTGGCTTCCTGTACTACACCCTAAAACACAATTGTTCTTTACCACATAATCTATGGCAGACTTTGAAGATCATAATACCTATGGCAACACGTCCTATCCCTCAGGTTCTATCCTTGAATTAACAACAAGGATGACTGAGGTGTTGAATAGAACACAGACCTCTACCATCACCTCTGAACCCTCCGCTGCTCTTATTGGCATTAAGTTCGATGGCTCCAACTATGCTCTCTGGTCCCAGGTTGTTGAGATGTATATCATTGGCAAAGACAAGCTGGGGTATATTAATGGTGACTTTTCCCAGCTACCACCGACTGATCCCTCCTTTCGCAAATGGCGCACTGAGAACGCTATTGTTAAAAGTTGGTTAATTACTTTTATGGACCCCTTTCTGTTTGGCAATTTTATTCGCTTTCCTACAGCAAAGGCAGTGTGGGACTCCATTGCAACTACCTTCTTTGATGGAAGTGATACATCATAATTATATGATCTTCGAAGACGTGTAACTCGTCTAAAGCAAGCCTCTGGCTCACTTGAAAAATATTACACTGACTTGCAAGGGTTATGGCGTGAAATTGATTTCCGCCGGCCAAATCCCATGGAGTGCTCTGTTGATATTCAGCATTATAATAAGATCACCCAGGAAGACCAGGTATATGTGTTCCTGGATGGCCTTGATGACCGACTAGACAAAATACATGCAGATGTTTTACAGATGAAACCTTTTCCCTCAGTAGAGCAAGCATATGCACATGTTAGGCGAGAGGCTATACGGCAGCAGGTCAATACCGGTCACAATACTGATGGGATACCAGGGGCTGTATTGGCCTCTAAAGGTCTCATGTTAATCAACTCTACTCTCAATAGAACAACCAAGACCCGAACCACCAATGATGCAAGAAAATGTTCCCATTGTTTCAACCAGAAACACATACGTGAAAACTGTTTCCAGTTACATGGATACCTAGATTGGTGGCATGATCTACAGGCCCGTAAACGTCGCAATGGAGCTGGTACCACTGGGATTCCAGGCAAGGCTGCGGTTGTTGTTGCTACAAAGCCTCACCTTTCTGTCATACAACCAGTTCCAACATCCACTAAGGCCCCTCCCCATTTAAACTCAGGTAATTCTGGTCTTGCCCTACTTACCAGCCACAGTGATACGGCTTGTAATACATGGCTTCTCGACTCAGGGGCCACCGATCATATGACATTTGATACCTCAGATTTCTCTCATACATCCTCCCCACGCCGAACCAGCATCGCCAATGCAAATGGTGGTGTTTCACCAGTCACTGGAGCAGGCTCTGTGACTTTATTTTCATCCCTGCATTTAACCAACACTTTACTTGTTCCATCATTATCACATAAATTGATGTCTGTAGGCCAATTTACTACAGACTTGAGGTGTGTTGTACTGATGTATTCAAACTTTTGTCTTATTCAGAATATTCTCACCAAATAGATAATTGGGCGTGGTACTAAGAGGGGGGACTATATTATGTAGACGACCTCAATATCGACCAGGTACATCACATGCACCATCTGCATACTGCTAAAGAGAGACAGATCTGGTTATGGCATCGTCGCTTAGGACACCCATCGTTTTATTACTTGAAGCATGTTCTTCCGGATTTATTTATAAATACTCAGATTTCTGATTTGAAGTGTGACACTTGTATTTTGGCTAAAAGCCACCGTGCTACTTACCCATTAAGCATGAATAAGAGTGACACTCAATTTGCTTTAATACACTCTGATGTGTGGGGACCCTCACCGATGACGAATATGTCCGGCATTTGTTGGTTTGTTATTTTTGTGGATGATTATACCCGTATGACATGGCTCTACTTGATGAAACATAAAGATGAGGTTCTTAGTATCTTCGAAACATTCCATGTGATGGTTTGTAACCAGTATGGAGCCACCATCAAGGTTCTCCGCTCCGATAATGGTGGTGAATATGTAAATAAGCACCTTAAGACTTATTTCAATCAACATGGTCTCATTCATGAAACTTCATGCTCACAAACACCCCAACAAAACGGTGTCGCAGAGAGAAAAAATAGACACATTCTTGAGACTGCACGTGCTCTACTTCTTGGCGTTTATATGCCCCAACGTTTGTGGACTAATGCAGTATCTACTGCAGTTCATCTTCTCAACCGAATGCCTTCTAAAGTGTTATCCTTTCAGACTCCACTTCAATACCTTTCTACTTATATGACACTCCCAAATGCATTAATGCTCCCTCCTCGGGTTTTTGGATGTGTTGCATATGTATACCTTTACAAGAACCAACGCTCTAAACTCGATCCCTGTGCACGCCGATGTCTGTTTCTAGGCTATGGCATACATCAGAAAGGGTATCGGTGCTATGACCCTACTGCACGAAGACTCTATGTGACTATGGATGTCCAATTCTTAGAGGCTGACATGTTTTATTCCCCTTCGGCATCTACTTCTCCTCTTCAGGGGGAGACACATAATGAAGAAGTGAATTGGTTCCAACAAGAGAAGCTCAACGAGTTTAATTGGATCAGTCATGAGAACATGCCACAAAATATTAAGCTGCTTCACTTGCCATAGAATGTTGAGCTGCTTCACGAGAGGCCAAATGACAACCTTGGCGTTGTCCACTGTGACACTGATATACACTCTAATGGGCAGATTAATACATATCCTAACATGAAGCATGTAATGTCTGAGACAAAACCTGCACCCCCCTTCTCTGAAGTACCAGCCGAATCATCTCCTGAGAATACTCCTAAAGTAAGTACTCCTACAACACCTCTGCATACCAATAATATAGATGTCTCTATGGGATATATCTTACCTCACAGGTACAATCGGGGCAAGCCACCTAATAGATACTCTCCAGAGATTGGAGACCGCAGGTCAAGGTATCCAATTGCCAACTATGTATCCACCAAAGGTCTCTCTGAACCCCCTCCAGAAATTTACACAGGAACTTTCCATATGTTAGATTCCTACCAGCGTTAATGAGGCATTAACAGATCTGAAATGGACCCAAGCGATAAATGAAGAAATGGAGGCACTACTAAAGAATAATACATGGACTCTTGTCCCATTACCCGAAGGAAAAAGAACAGTGGGTTGCAGATGGGTGTTCTCTGTTAAACACAAAGCAGACGGATCTGTTGACTAATATAAAGCAAGATTAGTAGCAAAGGGATACACACAGACATATTGTGTGGACTATCAGGAAACTTTTTCACCTGTTGCCAAGCTGAATATAGTCAGAGTATTACTATCACTTGCTGCAAATCTTGACTGGCCTTTACATCAACTTGATGTAAAGAATGCTTTTCTCCATGGGGAACTCAAAGAGGAGGTGTATATGGAGGTTCCTCCAGGTTACACAACACCTTTCAAGACTGAAATGGTGTGCAAATTACAGCGAGCCTTATACGGACTAAAGCAGTCACCACGAGCATGGTTCGAAAGATTCAGTTTAGCAATGAAGAAATATGGCTTCCAACAAAGTAACTCTGACCACACTTTGTTTCTAAAGCACAAGTTGGGGAAGGTAACTGCATTGATAGTTTATGTAGATGACATAATTATAACAGGAGATGATGTAAAAGAAATGTCTCAGCTTCAGAAACAGTTAGCAACCGAATTTGAGATGAAAAATCTAGGGGGACTAAAGTATTTTTTGGGAATTGAAGTTGCCCGATCTAAGCAAGGTATATTTCTCTCTCAACGAAAATACATATTAGACCTGCTAACAGAAGTAGGAATGTTGGAATGCAGACCTGCAGACACACCCATTGTTCAGAACCACAGACTTGGAGAATACCCAGACCAGGTACCAGCTGATAAAGGGAGATATCAAAGGTTAGTTGGTAAACTTATTTACCTCTCCCACACTCGGCTAGATATTGCATATGCGGTAAGTGTTGTGAGCCAATTTATGCACAATCCAAGCAAAAGTCACATGGAAGCAGTGACTCGGATACTCCAATACCTGAAGTCATCCCCAGGCAAGGGGCTCATGTTCTCAAAAAATGATAATCAGTTGAAGGTTGATGGATATACAGATGCAGATTGGGCAGGTAATATCACTGACAGAAAATCAACCTCAGGGTATTTTACATTTGTAGGAGGAAATCTTGTAACGTGGAGAAGTAGGAAGCAAAAGGTGGTAGCATTGTCAAGTGTTGAAGTTGAGTTTAGAGGAATGTCTAAAGGTCTCTGTGAACTTATTTGGCTGAGAAAGCTACTTGCAGAGATTGGATTTGCCCCTTCTTCTGAAATGGACCTCTTCTGCGATAATAAGGCAGCGATTCCCATTTCTCACAACCCTGTCTAACATGATCGTACTAAACATGTGGAGGTAGACCGTCACTTTATCAAAGAGAATCTTGAAGCAAAGATAATTCGATTTCCATTTGTGAAATCCAAAGATCAGTTAGCAGATATTCTTACAAAAGCAGTGTCTAGTAAGGACTTCTACAACTCACTTGGCAAGTTGTGCATGCGAGATATCTATACACCAACTTGAGGGGGAGTGTTGGCGTGAGCTGTAATTGCAATTTATTAGGAGATTTGTTAGGCATTTCAAATATGTGAAAATCCCGTGAATAAGGGAGATAAAGATAGCCTAGGATTGTAGTGATCCTTCTTTCCTTTTATGCTCTCTTCTGTTGTAAATATAAAGAAACAATATACAGAATAAAGAAATAATTTGATTGTGAATAATTATCACGAACAAGCCAAGAATAAGAATCAAAATCCAACCCAGGATTGTCCTTTGCAACAAGAAGGTGTATCTATGAGGTTTTCTGTGGGGATGGGAGGGCATGGATTAAATATTGCAAGTCAAAATGGTCTGCTCTCCTTTTTATATAAAATCCCCAGAAAATTATCCAGATGTAACTCAATCTGCAGGATCTTGAGACTTCGAATCATTGGATATATAATCATGAAGACTGAGATTAAGACCAGGCAATTAGCTAATTACTTAATTAGTCACTACAAAATATTAATTATTAATTAGCTTTTTTTACAGTTTATTAATCGATTTTATGATTACCGTGGAGATTGTTTTTACATGGACTCGTAAAAGTTCTTTAGAATTTTGTGCCGAGAGATAGAGCCAAATGCTGAGAAGATAAGGTTTTGCTTGGCACTCGATAATTACCACAAATTAATCCATCTTTTTTGTTTTATTTGAAGCAAGGACCGCTCGCTCCATTGTTTGGTGTCTAGCAACTAATTTCATATTTGTACGTGGTAGGGCAAACCATGGTAAATAAACCCAACCTTCCCTCTTCATTAATGCAATTAATTTTTGTTTGTTTTTTCCCCCTTATGTGGTGAATAAATGGGTTTTTCTGCAGTGAAATTACTGTAGAGATGTGTAAATTTTTAAATTTTTGTGGCTGCTTTCATGTGGCATTTTTGTTATTTTCTCATTTGCTTTTATTTTTTTCTCTTAAAAGTTTTAATTTTTCAATTTCATCCTCCTATATCACATTTTCAACCTTTTGTTGTTCCAAAAATTTCTTAAATTTTGCATTTTCTAGCATGTTCCTGGTCTTGGAAGTTGTTCTATATATATATTGTTTATTATTTGATATCCTTCCATATTTCCAATCCGTAAAATCTAGAAGCATTAATGAACTCTTATATATATATATATATATATATATATATATATATAAAACACCTCATTAATTGTCAATCTTATGGATTAATTTAGAATAATTTCTTTGCTGAAAACATTGCTATATTTTCTCTATTTTTTATCCTATGAATTTAGAATAATTTCTTTGTTGGTCAATTAATACAATAATATTGATACTATAATGCCAAAAAAATAACAACAACATTATGGATATTATACCCGAGCATTTTCTATTCCATGGCTTAACTCGGCACCGAATCATTTTGCTCAATGGATCAAGAATCAGATAAAATCAGTAAGTTTTTTTTGTTGGTGGTCAAACTATTAGGTTGACTATTTGAAACAAGAGCAGGAAGATAATTCCTTTTTCTGTCAGAAGAAATCATTCGTCCGAAACAATTTCCTACTTGTAAGGACTTTTACTTCATTCTTGTCCTGATTAAGCAACATTGGCAGTAGGTCAAGAAAAAGGATCAAAACTCAAAAAGAAATAAATACACGCGCAGCAACTACGTATTCGAAAATTAAGAACCAAACACGCATAGCTCACAAAGGAGTTCTATGAGCTAAGCAGAGCGTGGAGGAAAATTGGGGGGGGGGGGGGGGGGCGGGGGGCGGGCGTGTGGTGGGTGGACACGTCAGTCATCAGGATCAGTGAGATTGACAAATGGGGGGTCACGACGGGACAAGCAAACCTGTAAGAATTCGAAGCGAAACCTGCAACGATCTCTTTCGTTAACTACAAAATACAAGGTGTCCAAAATTTTCTGGGCCCACTTGATTGGGAGAGGGAGAAGATATTGCCATAGCTGCTGTCCACAGGAGAGAGGGAGGGAGGGAGGGAGATGGTGGCTGGAGGGATGCCGCGGTGTGTCTGCGTCTGTGGATAGTTTGTCTGTTTGTATGATGGGCATATGCCGATTTGATAGATTAACAAATGATCCTTTTTTATCTCTATAATATTAATTTCAATATCAGCCTTTATATCTTCAAAAGTTCTCAGTATCACCCACGTGTAGGATGTTTGAATTTTTAGCAGCAATTATTTGTTAAAGTTTTTTTTTAATATATTAAAATAATATTTTTTATATTTTATAAAAATTATTTTTAACATCGTGCATCAAAACAATTTTAAAACTTCAAAAAAAATTAAAAATTAAATTAATTTTTTTAAATCACTTTTAAAACACAAAGGCTAAGATGGTAATTCTATAAATATTAATATTTTATTTGCATAAAAGTTATATCAACAATGATAACTTGATATAAAATATCTAATAATTCATCATTTTATTTTATTTTATTTTAAAAAAAAAGTTAGTAACCGGTGATATATACATATTATAAGAAAACCAAGAATGTTTATTTTATTGTACAAATGCGATAGTTTGCGATGAAAATACTATAAAACTTAAAGTAATTTAAAAAGAAATAATTCAAAATGTGATCCTATCATGAGGTTTTATCGGTTAGGGGCTATATTGAAAGCTAATCTCAATACGGGAGCCAAAGTGGCATATCTCTGAGTTATAGGGGCGAATATATGTAGTTGCCCTCTTTTATTTTTAACTACAGCCTCCTTCATTTTTTTATTTATTCTTTTTGTTACTGGAAGGAACTATCAGTGTCAAAAGGGAGGAAGCTTTGTCCATTACATTTTCAAATGTATATTGACCATAACGCCACTTGCCTGATCAAAACTTTAAAATAATAAGTAGTAGGAATAATAATAATAATAAATAAATAAACAGGGTGCCCCTCCATTATTCATGCCATGGTTTACCTGTCTCTCCTTCTGTTTTTTTTTTTTTTTAATACTCCAATTATAAGTGTGTTAAAAAATAGATTTTATAAAATATTTTTAATTGTAATTTTAAAAAAGTAAATTTAAAAAAATGTATTTTTTTAATTATCTTCAAATGAATTTTTTCATGCAAAATAAATAAAAAAGACACGTCTCCTTAAATAAATAAAAAAAACCAAGCTATTTTTTTACATTCAACAAAACAAAAGTTTGAAGCCCAATTAAGAGCCTGTTTGGGAACGCCGTGCAAACCGCATTCCCTTAAGTTTTAATTTTTTTATATGTTTTCGGATTGTTTTAATGTGTTAATATCAAAAATAATTTTTAAAAAATAAAAAAATATTATTTTGATGCATTTCTAAACGAAAAACATTTTAAACTATAACCGCTACCACAATCTCAAACAGGCCCTAAATGTGTGTTTGGTATTGTGGTGCAGGGTGTTTTTCGTTTGGAAATGCATCAAAATAATTTTTTCAGGTTTTTTATTTTGTTTGTTATGCCAGCACATCAAAATCATTAGAAAGCACTGAAAAACATTAATTTAATGTTTTTTCAAAGGCAAACACACCTAATCGCAGGTGGAAATGCAATAAACATGCAATTATTATCGAGCCAATATAAAAAGTAAAAACTATTTGGTTAACCAAACAATATTTTCTATGTGACCGGACAAAAAACATAAGCTAATAAAATACCAAACAATATATAAGTGGAACTCATTTGGATCAACCATTAATTTGGTGCCTTCTACCATGAATTGGATTAAATTTAAACAAGCTAACAAGGAAAATGATATATAAGTAAAATCTTCATATGAACATCTCCATAAAAACTACTTATCAATCTATAAATAATAAAAAAACCATGATATATAATTAAAAAAATAACTCCAACATATATGTTTGTACATTGATGCAAGGTGCATAAATTGGATGCATAGTGCTCGATCATCTCAACCAAAACTTTACAAAATCAACAATCCACATAATTCAGCTACTTGTATAATTTTTTTTAACGATTATTATAAATAATTCTTGAACTTCAATAATCCACATAAGATTTAAAATAGTAAATACAAAGATGGGTGTTAGAGCGTGTTTGGCAGTGTGGTTGCGGGTGCTTTTCAAATAGCTTTTCGTGCCGAAATGCATGCCAATGATGTTTTTTTATTTTTAAAAAATCATTTTTGACATCAGCACATCAAAACGATCCAAAAAGTACAAACCGCACTCAATTTTAGCAAAAAAAAAAATTCAAATTTGGAGGAAACGCAGGTACAAACGCAGTACCAAACGTTCCCTTAGTTTAATTGATAAATTTATATTAGAAGAGTGGCTTTATACATCTATAAAGTTGTTATTTAACCTATCAATAGATTATAGTAGTGTTGATTTATCAAAATTTAAATAGTTGAGGGACTTAACCGAGACAATTTATAAATAAAAAATCTAATTGCGAAAAACATGATAGTTTAGGGGCAGATTTATCACTTCCAAGTTTGTAAATCATTTAAAGATACTTTTAATTTTAAGAAAAAAAACATCATGTGTACATTGAAAGAGGTAAGACTACAAAAAAGGAAACAATCCATAATTAGTAACAAAAAAAACAAATAAAATTACATCAGTGATTTTACTTGCCATATTTAGATTTATACTAAATTCTATTTGTGTTGTAATATATATATATATATATATATATATATATATATATATATATATATATATATTTTTCCTGTTTGTATATAGCAACGCCATAAAAGTGACATCCACACCTCGCCATTTCATTTTCTAGAACCAGAAATCTTAAAAATCAATACTTTTTTTCCAAAAAAAAAAAAAAGGTATGGAAACTTCTTCATCACAAAAGCACCTTCAATTTTTAATAATAACCCGATAGAGGAACAGCAGCTGCACAGAAGAGGGTATTCTTGTCCATACACCATAGAGCAATTGCCGACAAAAAAAATATCCACATAGAGGTTTTTTCAATTGTTGATATTTTGTTTGGAATTGGAGTTATAATTATTTTTTAAAATGTTTTTTTAGTTAGAAATATTTAAAATAATTTTTATTTATTTTTAAAAAATTATTTTTAATATTAATATATAAAATGATTTAAAATTAAAAAAATATTAATTTGAAATTAAAAAAATTTAAAAAACTTTAAATTTTTTTTTAAGATATTTTTTAAATATAAAAACAAATATTAATATTTCAGGAATACCCTATAAAATGAACTGTATTTAATTATTTATTATCTACACACGGTCACAACACTGCCTGTCGCTCACCCTCTACTTCTTCTCTCTCTCGAACACGTACATAAAAAACCAACCACAGCCGACGCCAACGCCAAGAAACACAGAGAAAGAAACTGTAACAGAAAAAAAAATAAGAAAAACCACACAATGTCATGCAATAACAGATCAAATCCGCCATTGTTTTTTCTCCTGGCCTTTGTTTTCCTTTTCTTTCTGTTCACTTCATCAACAGCAACTCCCAGTTCCGCAACTTCCCATTCTCTATCCCTTTCCATCTCAGGTAATTGATTAATTAAGGATTTTGTTTTTCTAATCTTTTTTTTTGTTTTAAGATTATATTTCCAGTGGAAAAGTCTCAATCTTTGCATGTTTTTTTGGGTGATAAGAGTAACTTTTCTTGTCAATGTAGATGATGTGGTCGGTGAGAGAGAGAATGATGGTGTGCTGGTTTCATGGAAGGCAAGGAGGCATCTTGCTGAAGAAGGGAACACAACATCTTCTTTGATATTGGCTGCAAAGAGAACAAGAAGGAGAGACCCTTTAGATAACTCTAAATTCTACACTTCTGGTTATAATATCAGCAATAAACATTATTGGGCTGTGAGTTCTTTCTCCTTGTTTTTTTTATTTATTGCAACCAAATTTATCCATTCTCTTAGTGGGGTGTTAATAAAGTTTTTCTATTTCTTTTTACTTTATTGATTGTGATGTTGTAAAAGGGATAAATGTTACTAATTGTTTGGTAGTTATTGATTTTTTTTTTCTTATTTATTGTGTAATGGTGTTGGCTTCTTCGGTGTTTTTTTTTTTTTTTGTTAAGAGAATATGAATATTACTGATGTTTTGCTCTTATTACTTCACCTAATTTTGTAGAATTACTCATGTTCTCAATTGTTTTTCCCCCTTTTTTAAGGAATTTATTATTATTATTATTATTATTATTATTATTATTATTATTATTATGTACAGTTTTCACAGAAAAAAATGATTCCATTATTTAGGTTTTCTTGTTTGGGATTTGCTTTGCATTCCCACTGTCCATTCGTCTCACTGGTTTTTTTTTTTCTTATCTTATTGTGAGAATGCGTGTCCAGTTTGTAAGTTGTCATTTCATAATTCTGATTAACTGTTGTGGATTGTTTTGGATAATAACTATTTAATTCCTAGGCCTGATTGTCCCTTTAATGATGCAGTCTGTTGGTCTTACCGCGGCTCCCTTCTTTATCATTGCTGCAGTTTGGTTTGTGATATTTGGACTATGCTTGTCCTTTATCTGCCTCTGCTATTGCTGTTGTAGAAGAGAACCTTATGGCTATTCTCGAGCATGCTATGCTCTGTCTCTTATCTCCCTCATTTTCTTTACCATTGCTGCAATGTAATAATCCCTCTTTCTCTCTTGGGCTATATTTACATGCATTTTTTATGATTAATAATTTCATGACACCCTCAATGTTGCTCTGCAATTACAGTGCAGGATGTGGTGTTCTGTATGCTGGTCAAGGGAAGTTTCACAGTATTACAACACACACATTGGAGTATGTAGTTAATCAGGCAGATGTTACTGCTGAAAACCTCAGGAATGTGTCAGATTATCTTGCTGCGGCTAGGAATGCTGGTGTATTGTCAGTTTTTCTGCCAACCGGTATCCGAAATGACATTGATAGCATTCAAACAAAAATCAACTCCTCTGGTTCTACTCTTTCCAGTACTACACAGAAGAATTCGGAAGGCATACGAGATGTTTTGGATACCATGTCCGTAAAAGCTCTTAAAACTTCTTCTAGTTCTTGCTTGGTTCTGGAATTTTTCATAACGGCATTTACTTTTTATTGTGCATTGCAGAAGATTGATCCTGATTATCCTTGCTGCTGTAATGCTTGCTCTGGCATTTCTTGGATTTGGTAAGTGTTGTTTTCTTGAACTAGAGGTGGAAATTCTTAATTGTTTGATCTAACTAAATTCTTTTCTAATATTATTTCTATGATGACGTTGGTTGCAGTATTCTCCATTTTCGGGATGCAGTGTCTTGTTTACTTGTGAGTGATATGATATTTTGGCCATTTTCTGTTAATTTTTTTGAACTTCAGAAAAAATTGTAAGTTAAGATTATGACTCTGCCCAATGTTACTGTTTATTGACTGTAGCCTGGTGATCCTTGGCTGGATTCTTGTCACGTGCACATTTGTTTTGTGTGGTGTATTCCTTCTCCTCCACAAGTAAGCTTGTCCTCCTATTCTTTTGATTTTTTTTAAAAAATCTGTTATAGGGTCATGCATAGAGTTTATACTTGATGTTCTTTTTTAAAAAAAAAAAATTGTGTTGAATTAAGTTTATGTTTAGATGCCTTGTACATACATTCTGGTGTTTGGATACATACACACATGTAAATGTTGGACGTCTACAATTAAGTCCAAGAAGCTCTATACGCTATAACGATGCACAACAACATAGAGCTTCTTGGACTTAACTGTAGATTTCCAACATTTTCATGTCCGTATACACACACACAAACCTTTTTGTAGTTGTGTTTTGGATAATGCTAGAGATTCTTAATTTTTTTTACAAAATTCCTTACAAAGTAATATGCATCATGCCATTGATGTTTTATCAATCACTTGATTCCATAGTTAAAATTATCACATGATCTACATTCCATGGTTTGAAATTTTTTCCTAATATATGCCTAGTCACTCTGTAAAAAGATTTAAGTATCCCTGGCATCGCTCGTGTTTTTGCATCACTCTGGCGTATGGAACTTCTTGTTCTTAATTGTAGATTTCCATATACACACACTCACGAACATGTACTTGTAGTTATTAGTTTGATGGTTATCTTCTTTGTGTTTGTCTGTGGCACTACAAACCCATTGGTACTGGGCAAAAATTCAGTACCCATTTTCATTTTCATTAGGTTACATAGTGATAGGCTAACTTGTTATATCCCTGACAGTTCTCTTGATTCTGTTATTTTAACCAATTCTTGAACTATCTGCGCCTTGACTAACAACTGTTCTCCCTGCTAGATCATGATTGTACTGAGTTCATCCATGCATAATAATCAATCTCTGAATGTTTTGGCTGATCAAGAAATATTCCTGAAACCAAATTCGTTAAGAATTTTGCAATCCAATATCTTAAATTAGAATGAGGGGAAAAAAGCCCTATAAGCTATGAAATTTAGAAGGCTTTGTTTTCTTGTGAATTTAAATTTTGATTTGGCAATATATCTGTACATAGATAGGAAATTCATTTCCAACTCCACAAGAAACGAGTACTCCTGAGGTTTCTAAACTTATTTGCTTTTAAGATCAGGTCTGATGAAGCTGCATCTTAGTACCCGAATAACATTACACCTTTAAAGTTTGTTTGATAACATGCTCTGCTGCTAATTTGATCTACCAGTTAGTTGAAGGTAGTGTCATTTAGAATCAATAATTTAAATGGTACAAATTTGAAGCTCTCTTTAAAAACAAAATTATCTTCTTTCTTGAGCATGTTGATACTCTTGCACACCGCATGTAAAGAGAGACATTTGCACTGCACTGTTGTCTTGGACTTGGAAAGTGTTTGAAAGTGTCGATTTGTCATGTGTTAGCTGTTCTTCTTTGTTGAGTATGTGTCCCTCCCTAAATGTATTTGTTTGTTTTTTATCTTCTAGTGTGGTTGCCGATACTTGTATTTCTATGGATGAGTGGGTTCAGAACCCCACTGCCAAAACAGCTCTGGATGATATAATCCCTTGTGTGGACAACACAACTGCTCAAGAAACCTTGAGGCAGACAAAGGAGACAACTTACCAACTTGTCAACGTTGTTGATAACATCATCAACACTGTCTCCAACAAAAATATCCCACGCCAAGCAGGAGCTCTATATTACAATCAATCTGGTCCGCTAATGCCTGTACTTTGCAACCCATACAATTCTGATTATACAGATCGGCAATGCGCTGCTGGTGAAGTGGACTTAAGCAATGCTACCCAGGTAATATATGTGAACATGCATAGTGTAAATAGAAAGGCTGAAAGCATTTTATACATAGGATATGCTGAAGATTAGGCCACCATGAGCACATCCCACTAACGGATGCCATACGACCTAATTTTTAGTTTTAATCTTTGGCCAGAGTGTGATGTTTGCATCATCTTATTTTAGCCCATGTTAAGTTTTCCCTGTCATGGAAATTCCAAAATCTTGTGTAGTTTCTATCTGTTTAACTTGTGGTGCCAGCGATTTAAAGTGATATTTTAGGGGCATTTTTCTTGTTTTTGTATTCATGTGCTTTTCAATTTTGATTAAGATTATAAATTCCAGTTCAGACCTCCTTAGTCAGCAGCTTCTGCATACAAAACACCAACTGACCCGCAATGTACTTGAGAGTATGGCACTGAAAGGCTTACTACCATTGTTTTCTGTAATGAGCAGGTGTGGAAGAAATATACCTGTCAGGAATCATCTGGGATTTGTACTACGCCTGGTCGGCTTACTCCTAGCTTGTACAACCAGATGGAATCTGCAGTAAACCTAAGTTATGGGTTGAATCGTTATGGTCCATTCTTGGTTAACCTGGAAGACTGCACTTTTGTGCGAGAAACATTCACCCAGATCAACCATTCTTATTGTCCCGGTTTGCGGCGATACACACAATGGATATACGTTGGGCTAGTAATTGTATCTGCTGCTGTAATGCTGTCCCTGATCTTCTGGGTAATTTATGCAAGAGAGAGAAGGCATCGTGTATATACCAAGCAGTTCGCGTCTACCTCCTTGGAAGGCCCTGGCAAGGCATCATGAGATGCCATCTAGTTAACAAGGTTGCTAATTAGATTTTGTGCATATCTTGGATCGCTTGCTGTCCAATATTTTTGTACATTATGCTATCATCCATAGGCTGGCTGGAGTATTGTTAGTGTGTTACCAAGCACGGCTCTTTTCATAGGACTCGCTCTGAGACCAAAATGGTGACTGCTGCTTTGCCACCTGTAAGAAAAGGGTTATGATTTCTTGGCTTTTTGCTTATACAATCTAAATATGGTTTCTCTAATGGAGCCTGTTTCTTGTATAGCAAGCAGATGTATTTGAGTATGGTTGTCGAAATTGATTTTTATTTGCGGAAGATGAGTTTCTGATCTAGTTACTTGTGCCTGCACGTTAATTTGCCAAGTCCTTGAGCTCTCGAGAACTGGTTAGAAAATATTACACGTGCAAAGAAACAAGTGGTTAGAAAATCACACTTCTTGTACAGGAGCACCAAGCCACCATCTCTTGTACAAGTATTCAAATGTTTGATGGGGCAGGAAGAAAAGGACATGGCGGGATCAGTGGCTTCTGTGCAAGCTATCTCGTAGCCATTCAATAAATGATCCCCAGCAGGAATTCATCTCCTCGACCAAAACTCAGCAGAGGCTGACGATATTGGCTGGGAGATTGAAAGAAAGGACATCACGTAACTTCGCTATACCTAAGTTTTTAACTGACGGATAACATGTCTTGCCATCAATCAACATCAATGAAAGCTTTTGATCAAACAATCTATCCACTAGCTAGAGCCACCCTCCCCCCATACACTTGTAAAACTTTGAGTGCAAGTTAAAAAAAGGTGGGATCTCTTAAGCTCAAGGGTGATAAAAACCGAGTAAATTGAACAAATTAAATTAAAAAAAAAACCTGAATTAATCTATTGGAAAACTAAAAACAATTGTAGTTTGTTTAATTTTAAAAGTCAATCAAGTCAAACTAGACCGGTTTAGTATCAAGTTTAAACTCTAATACAGGATACAACAAATTTCACAATACAAAATATTCAGCAATGTAGCTGAACATGTTCTTTTTCCTAAGAAAAACCAAATTGATACATTTTAAAATCAAAATCAATGGAAAAAACCCAAAAGAAATACCAGATTGATGATTTTTTTCTTCTATTTTTTTTTTTAAAAAAAAACCGAATTGCAGTACCAAACGGTGCAAATTCATTAAAAGCCCCAATACATGACCAGATCAGTAATTTACAGGGAGTTCACGTGAAGTTAGGGCAACTAATTAATTGCTTAAAAAACAGACTATACTCATCCAAAAGTCTCCAATGGATTAAAGGGTAAATTAGTAGAGCACTAGAAATCTCTTCTCTCTGTACATCACCCAAAAATATTTGACACTATGACACCATGTACCAGTTAACCAGGTTGTCATAGTGTACCAAATCAAAGGTCATCAAGTCCCAAACGAAGCTATAAAATTGGACATAAATCCAGTCTCGGATTAGTTTGCCTCACAAGAAACAGAATCAGAGAAGACTCTCTCTTTGAGAGGTAAAACTATCACATCTTACATGGCATCTAGAGACGTACCTTATCCTAGGTCAAATGCGCAGCAACAAGCCAGGACATGCCTATGTTCACCCACCACACATCCTGGATCATTCAGGTGCAGCCTGCACAGGAATTTCCGTAAGGTGTCTTCAGGATCAAGAATCGGTCGTGTTGGGTCGAATCATAATTGGGACTTGACTGTGGTTGCCAAAGCGAATCCGTTCAAGGCAATCTTGTTACAGATTATCAAGCCATCCAGTCATGACCTTCACAGGAGGAGGGATTTCCAGCCCAGGCCTACCAGGTTTTGCCTAATGAATGCTAATAGAAACGGGGTTGCTGTTTCTTGATCTTGATTTTATAATTAGATCCAAGAGTTCTTTTATTTTTTTTAATATTGTTTGAATTAGATCATGAGATTTGCAGTTTTTCTGCCAAGTATATACGAGGATTTATGTACATAAGGTTACTTAATTGTGTTTCAAAGAGTCTGATGCATCGGGATTCTATTAGTTAAATGGGGTTTTAAGATTCGCCCATAAATAATACAAATACATAAGCATGTGTACGTGTTTACAGAAAGCATTTCTTTAATGTGAAAGCAGGTGAGAAGCATTTGCAGAATCTTGGGTTCATTATAATTTCTTAAATGATGAACAGAAGTTCTCAAGAATACAAATCTTGCAGAATATCACACACACACACACTCGCCTCACATGCATCCTGATTTTGCTAATTAAGGATTTTTCTAAACTTGTTACCCTAATTAAGGATTTTTCTAAACTGAACCTTCAGGACACCGGGCAGGAAATTCTTAAAATCCATAAATTCTCTTATGCTCAGCTGAATTCAGGAAATTAAACAAGAGGGGATGTTAATGGAAAAAAGAAATTAAAAAAAGAAAAGATGTCTATCTGAGTGATCTCACCCTTTATACTTTCTCCAAGACAAAGACAATTCTGAATAAGAAAGCAACTTGATTTACAAAATCCTTTAACCTCACTCATAATTAAGGCGTGATCAGATGTCCGTCAAGACAGGTTACATTTGTTAATTATATTTCTAATGAAAATTAATTAATTAAGATGCTAAGCTTGATTTTAGTATAAAACGCAGGTTGCACCGCATAGTGAGTTCTTCAACGTCTGACAAAATGGTCCTTCTGTCTCCTATTTGGAATAGAAGAAACTACATGGGAATTCGAGGGTACAAAAGGGGCAGATTTCAGAACAATATTGAGAAATCCAATGCTGTTAAGCGTTCACTTTCGTCAATCAAAAATTGTTTTGATCTATATAAACTCGTTCTTCGGAAGTATTTTTCTCGTTTGATTTCCTCTGCTATCATGGTCGATCATTCTCCATCCCCTTTTGGTGTTTTTCCATGTCAGTGCAGGAATTGACTGGCGAAATCAAAGCTGTCGTTTCCTTAAAAAACAGCGTTTTTGCCGCCAACAATGGTTGTAAAAATGCAGCTGCCTGATTGAATTGAACAAGGTCCTACACATGGCTCAAAAAGAGCAGCAAAGACTAATTCTCTTCCCCAAGAGATCCGCCCGCAGAGTCAAAAGTCAGAATTATAAAAAAGATATGACCATTTGACCTGTTAAAGAGGAAGCATCGAGTGACAAAACTAGACATTAAAAGGAGGGCCCTCACCCTCCAATATCTGTGGGCTTCCACACCAAGTGGAAGAAAATTGCTCTTCCTAATAATGTAGATGCGGTAGTTTTCAAAACCAGCAGCTACTTAGTTGCGGCAAATTTTAATTTTCCTGCCAAGAACCGCTGTACAAGTGGATGCTCGTGTGCCGTTTGCGTGGAGTTTAAACTACCATTTCAAGACAATTTACTTGCCATCCCCATGAAAGTTAAAGGACAACTTGGTATCTTCAAGTTGTTAAAATCAATATTGTCTTTAATGACTTTGTCATCGAAGATTTTTTCTTGAGTAGCAAGTGCTATACGTTAACTCAATTGGGATTTTCAATATTGTCAAAATGGGATCGGATCGGCATAAATAATTTCTTTATACTTTACATTGTAAATAAAAATGTAATAATACATTAACAATATATTTGATTATTAATGATGTATTTATTAAACATTTTTTCCAATTTGTCTTAACACATATTGCTATGAAGAACAAGGTCTCCAGATGACAAGAAATTAAGAAGCAATATTCATACTAGAATTATCGTTATAAATCTTCAAGTTGAAGCCATGCTCTTGCTGTCTAAGGTCGCTTTTCATTTTTATTACCTGAAGTTACTATTCAAATTCAAATGATTAAAGTAATATAGCATGATTAGAGAATCTTGTCAATAAAGGACGTTCTGAACGCGTTTTTGCAATGTAGAATCTTGCATTCATTTATGGATCCTTTTTCAAACAGGTTGAATTGGAAGGGAAAGAAAAGTATACCAGAGAAACAGGTGCATATGGTTGACCCTTTCTGGTTTTTATACGCATGGTGCCTCTCATCAAGTCTTTAATGGCTCTAGTGGTCTCATTTGGCAGATGTATTCGAACTAGTATGCTGGGAAAAAGAAAAAGAAAAAGGAAGTCCGGCGGGGGTGGCTAGCTACTGTGGGGCTGTAGTTTTATGGCTGGTCCTTCCGGTCCACCCACGACAGATGGTTCCATATTGACATTATATATAGTCAAGACTCGCATGCCATAAGCAATTATTTTGTTTAATGGCAATTTCTTGCCCCTTAACTAATAGGATCGTAGCACATCGAGGCATGAACTATCAATTTGATCAATACTATCCTTCAACTATCATGTTTTGGACAAATATTGTCTCTCCCTTCAAGAAAGAGTATTTTTTTTAGTATTTTGTACTGAATCTTTCACATTTTTAATAAAAATTCCAATAGTTTCAACCATGATTTTAAAAGAAAATTGAATTCAAGAAGCATTTTTTTAAATTTTTTCTTAGATATTGAATACGAAAAACAGAAAATAATTTGGAATCAATGAACCCAGATTTTGTTGGAAGCTCTGAAAATTTTCGTTAGTATCTAGGAGAAATTGGATTTGAATTAGATGCCAAAGTATGAGTTTATTTTTGTAGGATTTGTTTCCATGATGATGGCGAGTTCAAACGAAGGGACAGCAGTATTTATCCAAAACATGACAGTAGAGGTCTCGACAAACCTCAGGAAAGAAATTCCTTCATATCTTGTGGATGCATATATGGTCCCCAATTGTGGGATATATGGAGATAAGTTTTACTTGAAGTTTCCTTCTCCATGAAGTTCCTTTTCCTTTTGATGATTCCTTCAATGTTATTCTTTTGACGTAATCTTGGAGAAAGACATGCATGATCATAAGTTGTGATGGACCAATATATATATTCTTGATGATGACTCCAATTAAGAGATAACATTTTCTTTCACTTTAATCCTTGATTGGATCTTTCTAACCATCTAATCTAACCAAACCGACGGATGCAACCAAATTAATGCTCCAGATAGATCCCACAATATATATATATATATATATATATATAAACGAAGGTTCCTCCCTCTTTTCACTGAAATCTTAAGGCTTAAGCTCTTCAACGTTGTCTTTAAATTACATTAAATATATTCGCTATAATTATATCAATTAATATATAATTAATGACTCGAAGTACTAAGAAAGACGACTTGTATTGTTGGGGGAATGATCAACGATCAAAATTAATCCGTGTAACAAAACAAGAAATTTTATTTTTGGACATCAAGTAATTAATGAGGTTGAAGTGCAGTAGGGGTCAGTAAAAAAAATTAAAAAACCGAGAAAACTAGAAAAAAATAATCGAAAAAATCGAACGGTGAAAAAAAACTGATCAAAATTTTGAAAAAATCGACCAGTTCGGTTCTGTTCGATTTCGGAACCGAAACCCAACAAAAAAAAATCCGGAAAAAACCGAGCCAAATCAGAAAAAACCGAGCCAAACTGGAAAACCCGAGCCAAATCGGAAAAACTGAGTCAAAACCAAACCAAACCGGTTTGAACAGATTTTTATCCTAAAAACCGAACTGAAACCGACCAGTTTCAGTTCGGTTTTAGTTTTTTTTTAAAAAAAATCAATTCGGTTATTTTTTTTTATAAAAACCGAACCGAATTGAAAATGACCACTCCATGATGAATAGTGATGAGATAAGAGATTTTTATTAATTAAAAAGTTGTAAACAATTAATTTTAATTACATGAAAAACTCTCAATAGGAATTCCTTAATTCTATCACAAATTAATAGCAAGAAATTTTTATTGTTTTTTTTTTTTTGTTCTTGTTTCAATAATCTAATTATCAAATGACCAGTTAATTTCCAAGCCGACTGACTATGCAAGAACATTGAATCCAAGATGGGCATTATATTAAACTCAATAATATTTATTTGTTATTTTGAAGGTTATAAATATATAATATATCTTTCCTTTTCGTTTCATACCGTACATATATAATATGCTACACCCTACGACATGGAGGTTGGGACATCTTTTTACCAGGATATATGCATGCATACCATAAAGTTCAGAAAACAAATTAAAATTAAAAAAAAAAAAGAAAAGAAAGAGCATGGCATGCATTGAGTGATGATCAGTAGTGTCCTCCATCTCCATTAGTATATTATTTTATTGATCCCGCCAAGCGAGCAAAGATGACAAGAAAAACCTTCTTTCTGAGTCAGTGACTACACAATTTCTTCTATTTTTAATTAATTATAATTGCCCATTACCAACTTTTTACTCAAAATTGACATATCCATGCTATTTCTTCTTGATGTGATTTTATTTACAGCGCTGGTTTGTCTTTTTATTTTAAAAATGGTTTTAAAAAAATGAAAATTTTTAATTTTTTTTGTTTTAAATTAATTTTTATAATAATATTATAAATAATTTTAAAAAATAATCACCCCAACAATTATATAACAAGAGAATCAGATAGCGTTTAGAAACATAGACCAACACGTGTTTTTAAAAAATTAAAAAAAATTTACTAAAAAATAATTTTTTATATTTTGGATTGTTTTGATATACCCATCTCAAAAATTATTTTTAAAACATAAAAATATTATTTTAATATATTTCATCATAAAAAATACTTTAAAACATAATCACAGTCATATTTTCAAACAATCCCGATAAGCTGCTGCGGCCAGAAAACAAAGAAAAAAGCATAGTGGTTGGGGTTTGATTTCCAAAATCGACAGGGTGCCTAACACGTTCTGCCTTTCTATGAGTTCAATTAATTAAAATAAACACCACGTAGCTGCCAAAATCATGGTTTTGAATTTTTAATACAAGAAAAGAATATTATATAAAAAAAAAATAAGAGAGGGCTTAATTTGTTGACACGAGTCTGGCCAGTGAAGCCACCAGTGCCATGAGCTGATTCCACGTGGATGATACGTGTCATATTGTTTGTTGTCCTCCTCTTTTCCTTTGTCGATCTGAGAATGTTCCCAAGCCAATCAAATGTGTAAAAGCGGCGTGTAGTGCTTTTTCTGTAAGCATGCCTGACTTCCTACGGCGAAAAAGATGGTGTTCTTCAGGAAAAAACCACCAAGATAACCCTTCTTTATACATATAATAAGAAATTTACCCATGTAAGCAAGCAAGCAAGCTTTGAACGCTTTGCAGTTTTAGAAAGGTACCCTCAGCCATTTATTAATTAAAAACAAAAACCACCCATTATGCTGCAGAGAAGGGAATACAGGCAAATGACAGTACGTACTGTTGTTGAAGGGACTAAAAAACCTACCCATTATCTTGCAGATAAAGGAGCACAGGTAAATGACAGTACTCTAGTTGAAGGGGCTAAGATATCTACCCAGTATGTAACAGGGAAGGGAGCACAAGCAAACGACACCATTGTTGAAGGAGCTAAGAAAACTTCAGAGCATGTTCCACGGAAGGTAGTAACAGCTAAAGATGTGACAATGAGAAGTGGCAAAGAAGTTGTTCATTGCGTAGACATTTCATCAAATGTCACTATTTTTTTTTAAACACGATAATTCGACTATTTTTTTAATTAATTTTTTTAATATTAAATTTATTAGAAATTAAACTATATAATTTATTTTTTATAAAGTTATCATAATCTTATAACTTGGTATGCGAATTAACAGGTTAACTCGAATTAATCTCAATCAATAAAATATATTGTTGTTTTAATGTCTATAAAAAAAAATCTCATATTAAATATTTATGTTGAATCAAACTACTTTTCATTAGTCATATGAGTTGTTTTTGGATTCGCCACGAAAACCGAGTCACATTAGATTAATTCTTGAACAGTTTTAAAAAAAATTCTACGAGAAAAAACATTATTAATGCCCAGATATTTTTTATGTTAAAAAAATTTGATCCAACTCATTACGTAACGCGGGACAATAATATAATAAATTAATATTTTGAGAAGAATTTTTTTAAATAATAAGAATAATAATAATATTTTTAAATGGATCCCATGTAAAATTATTTAGCTCATTAAATAATTTGGTTCATCTAAAATAGTGGTGAGTAGGTTAGCCTAAGAAAAAAAAATTACAAATAAGAGTTTGAGACAATTGTAATTTACAAACTAATAATTAATTTCATTAACATTAACAAAAAAAAATAAAAAAAAAAGTATTTATTGTAACTTTTTTCATAAAATATTATTAACTAAAATAGTTTTTTTTAATTCATGTTTTTTTTCTATTTCATCTTCCAGTATTAAGTTTATTAAGGAGTACTGGACTCTCATAATTTTTTTTCAATTTATTTTTAATGAGGTTATCTCAAACTTACAACCTGAACCACAAGTTTAATGGGTTGATATGGTTAGCTCGATTTTTTTTTCATTTTCTAATTGATTTTTTCTTAATTTTATCCTTCAATATTGGATTGATTAGGAATTAGGTTTTATAATTTATATGTTTGTTTTCTATGAGGTTATCCATGTCTCGTGACTTGGGTCATGAGTTTGATGGGTTAACCCTGATTGACTCAAGTTATTTTTTGTGTTATTTTTTAATCGATTTTTTTTTTAATTTCATCTTTCAACATTAGGTTGATTAGAAATTGAGCTTCATAATTTTTTTTAATTTGCTTTCTATTGATTTATTCCGATTTCATGACCCGAGTCGTGACTCGAGTTATTTTTTGGGTCTTTTTTTAATTAGTTTTTTTTTCAATTTTATTCTTCAATATTATGTTTATTGGAAATTGAGCTTCACCATTTGTTTTAATTTGCTTTTTACAGGGTTATCATGATTTCAGGACTTGATATATAGACTGACAGATTAATTAACTCGGGTTGACCCAAATTGATCTAATATATTGTCATCTCAATGTTTATAAAAAAATCTCATCTTAAGTATTTATTTTAAGTCAAATTATGTTTTCATTGGTCATTCAAATTATCCTTGTACCCATCAAAAATACCTAGTCATATCTAATAAATCCATACATTATTTAATTTTTTTCTACTAGTAAAAATATTAGCAAAACCTAGATTTTTTTTACGCTAGAAAAACTGATCTGAACCCATCAATGCGCAGATCAATGATCTAATTTAAGTTTCTATTTCTGGTGTCAACTTTCAAAAGGTGGTTTGAACGGATAACCCACATCTAAGCTGGTGAGAAGTTCTTGCGATATAGTTGCAACTATATATATTGCATAAATTTAAATCATTAAACCTTGTTATTTGCTAGCTGTAAGTTTCATCCTGTGCTCAGTGGAGATTAGCTAGACATCATCTCATGATGTGATTGGCTTGTGAAGTTACTGTTCTTCAGAACGAACCATGATTAGTCTTAACCCCGAGTAAATGTCTCTACACTCATCATAGTGCAGAATTAGAAGGACTCAGTGGCGCTGTCCAAGTTTCAAATCTTGATCATGCCGTTAAAAAAGAAAAGGAAAGAAAGAAAGAAAACACAGACGCTGTATTTGTCAAGAAATTTGTAAAATAAAAACAGTGACAGTAGAACTTCACGAATTAAATGTATTTATTGGGTTAGCTAACAGCAATAAATAAATTTATTCTAAAAAAATTAACAATAAAAGAATTATATTCCTGCTTTTGCTTTAGTTAAGATCGTCGACAAGGGACAATGACCCTCCACCATGGCACCATGTGCCAGCCCTTCTTACAACGACATAGACACCTGTATATCTATCTTACTTTGCCCATAGAATTTTTACAAACAAACAACAGGCTGCTAGTGGTCTCCAAGTGAGTAACACCAGCCTTGCTTCTAATCTTATTTATTTATTTATTTAAATGCACGAGATATTTTTAAGTTGGTTTATATATTTACTAAGATTAATTGTTTTAGAAAATTTTGAGAATATATATATATATATATATGTATATTTTTTCATAACCGTATAATAATTTAAAAAATTTAGTGATTTTTCTTGTTAATCTTAATTCAAGATAAACTTTCTAACCACTTAAAGCGTGTTGGGTATTATGGTAACGGTTAATTTTTAAAGTGTTTTTTATTAAAAAATATATTAAAATATTTTTTTATTTTTTACATCAGTACATCAAAACTACTTAAAAATAAAAAAATATTTTAATTTTTTTAAATTCTTGAAAAATAATGTCTTGATTGACTACCAAATATACTCTGAATCAACTCCTAATATATTATGCTGCATAAAAAAGCCCTCCCACCTGCCTTGTTATGTTATAATTAAAAAATTGAATTTTATATATTTGATATATAACTAGTAGATTAAACGTACATGTGTTTTCTTTTTATTTTATTTTAATAATAAGAATTGTTTCTGATCATCCTACATAATTTAATTTAATTTAATCGATAACTGAATTTGTTTGCTGTAGAAAATGGATCATAGGAGAGAGTTGAATATGATATAGACGATGAAGAAATTGTATGGCTGGTTAAATAATTATTGTTTTTTACACTGAAATTTACTTATAAATGTGTTTTAAATTTTGATTTTTTAGAAATTAAAATAATTTGTTTTTGATTTACAAGGACTTACTTTTTATTTATTTTATATTAAAAAATATATCTTACAATAATTTTAATAAAAAATATATATACTTAAACTTATTTTTTTAAAACCGCAATTAAATATTCTTTTTTAAACCGCAATAACAATGACTTTACTCCTATGATGCCAAATATATAGTAAAATTAGACTCCACCCGGCAGCTCTTAGGGAATTTATTGTTTAAAGAGTAATCTGAGGATACTGTGGTATTAAATAAAATAATAAAAAATATTCGGGTCTGTTGGGAGTGGATAGATGTCAGTGTTACGTGGAATGTAAAGAGCGTGTGAGAGTGTCACAATAGGCGACAGAGCCTCCTGAGCATTTCCAAGAGCTGTCAGTGAAACGGATCAAAATTCACTGGTTTCTTTCTTTTTTATGGCTGTCTTTTGTCAGATAGAGAGAGAGAGAGAGGAGAGCCCATAGGTTTTTTATTTTCTGAAAACCGTTGGATCCCCTTGTGCTCTAACTCAACCAGAGGTCCTGGTCTGGTTCTCCTACGTTTTCAACCTCAAAAAGCTGTGGAGCCCGCCGCTCGTTACTGTAATTTCCGTTATTTTTTTTAAATAAAATTAATTCAAAAAAACAAAAAAAAAAACTTAACTCTTTCAAAAATATTTTTAAAATACAATTACTTTTGCATTCGTGTCCGCATACCCTTGCCATTTCCCAAAAAAAAAAAAAAACAAACAATTATTGATGGGTTTTCTACTTTTATTATGTGATTGCATGTTGCCATGTTCTGCATTCTCTGTATTTGCTCATAAGATTTGGAGGGAATATAATTTAGGGAATCAATTCACTTGATGTGGAAATCCAAAATAAGGAAAAAATTCGTGTTAATTCCATAATTGGGTATTGATATTAAAAAAAAATCAATGCATTTTAGGGATTTTTGTCATTGTATACTATATAGTAACAGATTCAATGTTCCAAACCAAGAGAGAATTTGAATGGTTATTTTTCAATGCATTTAAAGGAATCAATAGATGTGATGATAATGTAAAATGAATCAATTGGTACGTTGCATTGTGTTCATTGATGGTAAAATATTATATACTTAACATTTACAAATACACTTTTTTATACCTAATTTCCATACAAATTAATTTGCTAATCTATGAATATTAAAATGAATTATGGTTGGTGTAAATTCCATGTCATTCTTAATTTAGTTTAATATTCAAAAACCTTTTTTTTTCTATTTCTCATTTTCATAAAATTGATATGTCAATTTATTGATGGTAAAATGTAAGTATTATGAATTTTGAATAATTAATATACCATGAAAAAATTCATCATATATATATTTTTATGAAAATTTTAATAAAATGACAATACTCAACCAATTTTAAATTTTATATACAAAGGTAATTCCATAAATACACCAAAATACCCAAACAAAGGAAATCTTAAAAATCCTTGTCGACATGTAAATACTTAAACCTCCAAGGACTCCAAAAGAAAACCCGAATTTAAAGATCCCGATCCCCTCAAGATATCGAACACCCCACCCCCTTCCCTTCCCTATAAAGATGTCGCTCGAGTTAAGCTAGGTTTGCCAAATCAACTAGCCGAACGCCCCTGACTAGAAAAAAAAAAAAAAAAAATATTCCCTCTTTCTTTCTCTGCCTAGATTTCCCCTTTCTCTCTCTGTCCTTTTAAACCCTAAAAATCAAATCCACCACCACCAAAATGGCAGCCACAGCCACTGGATCTTCTAGAAGAACATCAAGCGGACCAGCTCTCCGCTCAGTCTCTCCTCCCGGCAGATTTCACCAGCACTTAACCAGATCTCCGACGTCTTACGCCTCCTCCACCGCTTTCGCTTCTTCAAGCTCTAGTTTCACCTCTCGCTCATCAACTTTCTTCACCAGATCCGCCTCCCCCACACGTGTCAACATGTACGGACACACCTCACAGTCGTCTTCTCCATCCGTCCGTTTAAATGCCATATCTCCTAACCGTTCAATCTCCACCGTCAATCCCTCTCGGAGCCATCACCATCAGGTCGTTAAAAAACAGAGCACTCCTAAGCGAACCTGTATGTGCTCACCGACGACTCATCCAGGCTCCTTCCGTTGTAGTCTCCATAAAGGCGTAGGGTTTGGGGGCTCGCCTTCATCATCCAACTACTCTTCAAACAACAATCGGTTGAATGCGCGCAGATCTGCAATGACAAATTCGCTAGTGAGAATCGGCGGTGTCGAAGGTGATTTGGTGAGGAGAGCTCTTGCTTCTTTGATTCGGCCCTCTTCACACCAGCAACGGAGGCGTTCTGCTTTCCAGCCACGACCAAGCCGACTCTCCGTGATGTCCAAGTCTGAGGTTTAATGGGCACTCCGGTCAATTCAAGTGTTTTTTCCTTGAATCACCCGACGAGAGTGCTAGACTCAGATTGTGGTGGCGGCGCGTGGGCTTCGGGACGGAATTGATTTTTACGGACTCCGGTGACCGAAACACAAAATCCGACGACATGACTTTTTTTTTATAGATATAATACACATGGCTGTTGAGTGTATATAGTTATCAAAGCTATATTATTCATCTGCAAAATTAAGGAGTTTTAAGGACTTCAAATTAAATTTCTAATCACCAATACTAACTCTGGCAACTTAAACTAATTGAATTCCATTAATCATCAGTGACATCCATCAATTTTCCATCAAGGCCATTTTTTACTTTCCCCTTTAGTTTTCTTTATCCTCCATCTCCATTTCCCAGTTGTGTGTGGCTTCTTTTCCGTCTGGTTTCACGTGTTTTCTGTTCATTCCGTTTGTAGGGCTTCTGTGTTGTGTGCGTGTTGTGACCCACCCGTTCACCGTGTCCGTTTACGTGGTCTATGTTTCTTCTTGAGAGGTAAGGGGTTCTCTCCTTATTGTGTGTTTTTATTAGCTTATATCTGTTGTTTATATATATATATATATTTGCAGGTAGGTATCCCAAGTGTTGTTCCTTCATGCTCCTGCTTGGACGGGAGGACGTTCTTAAGACCGATCAAGGGGAATTTACAGACAGAAATTAATAAAAAAACAAAAACAAAATAAAATGAGGAGGGATACTCAATGGATGGAAATCACCAGATAATGAAGGCCATTGATTTGGTCACCTAATTGGAGAAATCTAAAACAAATAATTATCATAAAATGAAGAGATTAATGAATTTATGAGGAGGATTAATATTGAGATTATTGCGAGGAAGATATTATCATTTTGGGAAGAGAGAACTTTATATTATATGAAAAACTACATTGAAATTGAGATTTACTGCCTAAGGGATAATTGTGAAAGTTGGACTTCGGCCAGAACAATAAGTTGATCGTGACACCATGACAGGAAAAAAAAAAAAAAAAGGACTGCAAACATTTGATTTCCGCGGGAATACAGCGAGCAAGTACATAATTTTTTTTTATTATTAATATATATATTTTAATAAATTGTATATATATTTTGTTTAATTTTACAGGTTTTAAAATAAAAAAATATATAAATATCTGATAATTCTAAAATTTATAAATATCAAACTAATAATTTTTTAAAAAATAAATTTAAAAACTCACTGCAGCTAATAGGTGAGCTTTATTCAACTTTTATGATCATGAAAAAGCAAGGCAAGAGAATCTTTATTCAGCTAATTAAATTAGAGGCTGCCCTTATTATTCATCATTTCCACAATTACGTCTCACGTTACCTTATATATTACTATTATAAACTTTTTTATTTAATTTAAAATAGCTCATTAAATTTTAAATTTATTTATATAATTATTTACTTTAAAGATTGTAGATTAGTAGTTCGAATATTTATATTAATAATAAAAAGAAAACCTTTCCATGACTCTGCAGGGTCTGTACATAACCAAACCCCTTGTTTTTATTGCATTTATCTATTAAATCATGCCTGCATTATTCCTCGAGTCATCAGATTCCATAATTACGCTGACAGAACCATATAATTGAGGTTTGCTTGTATTTAATTAGCAAATTCAGGCTCGTAAGTCAGGCTCTGTCTGCAGACATTTTCCTCTATATGCTCCTCCTCTGTGTCATGTAATCATGAAACCTCCCACGCTCTGCCGCAGTTGGAGATCATCTCACCACCAAGGGACATGGTTTGTAGTTATTGTCTTATAAATTTATATTTCGCTCGAGCCTGTTTCAAACCCTTTGCCATATATATATGTTTTTTTTCCTGGGAGTCACCAAACACCACATCATTGCCCACAAGGAGTATTATAGCCTTTTTTTTTTATTTCGTATTTACAAGATAAATACAATTATTTAATTAGTTCAAGAGTGATCATTCATCTTAGAGCCTCTCACACGACAAAAGGATATTTACAGTACTGGGACTCTTTGCTATCACCTCCCATTGCATGATCAAGATATACACAAACCGCTTGGACTTTTAGGGATAAAATTATGACACGGACACGTCTCTATTTACAAAATTTAAAAAGATAAAAAAGTTATTTTCGAGTCGTCTCTATCTGTATAGATGATACCCCATACATACCTATCGAACACCATTTGCAGGACTAGCTAGAAAACAGCTCTTGGGAAAAAGATGAGGCTCTGAAAAGGATGGGTGTGGGTGCGAGGAAGGTATTGGCGGTTTCTGAGTGATTGTCGTTGTCACAAGACTCAGAGTAGATAAGAGATCAAACAAATAAAAGAGATTCCTTCCTGTTTTTGAAGTGGGAAATCAAAGAAACATGTTATAAAAATACGTAAGTCCCTGTAAAACAACTACACTGATCATGTCATCTGATCAAGAAGTCTTTGCAGATGAGGTTCTAACCTGTGATCTTAATCAGGAAGAATAAAAAACGCAATTAAAGAAATTAAAGAAGAAGGGTCATAGGTGTAGTGAGATGATGGTGATGAGGTGATGATGTCAAGTGAAAGAGAATGGGAGACAGATGACAGTGAGAGGGGGAGAGAGCTTTAAAATGTAAATGTATTTGGCTCTAGGTTTAGTGTTGCATTTAGCTCTAATCCTCATCTTAATTGTCGAAAAGCTGAGTTGGTAATGTTAAAAACTAATACCGCTTCGAAAAATACTTACTCGGTGAGTGAAAATACCGGTAACTGGAAAAATGTACTCATGGTTTCCTCCTTTCCATTGTAAAACTTAAAATTAGCTGCGTACAAGTCTTTTCACATGAATTATTATATATTATTAAATTAATTAAGGATAAATAAAATCCCCCCTTCCCTCTTTTCAT
>Ga0325404_1000443_pt1 | contig 40929 bp, 22 predicted proteins | sample PopdelMetagenome_18_FD_205664 | JGI IMG/M metagenome (GOLD analysis project Ga0325404, IMG submission 205664) | Populus deltoides microbial communities from Bellville, Georgia, United States - Xylem-Control-R1 | ecosystem: Host-associated > Plants > Phyllosphere > Stem > Wood/Secondary xylem...
AAATAATTTTTTTTAAAAAATACTTTTCAAAAATAAACTTCAAAATAATACTTATTTTGTTAAGAATAGTATTTACTGTACTTTGATCCTTGGCTGATATTGAAAATATCATCATTCATAGTGGATTCTATATTAGATTGGTTTGAAAAACATGAGACAGCTCTCACTTTTCTTTCACTTCCTAACAAAAACTTTACTAGTTATCACGCACGCAGACACAAGGAATGCAGCTTGGAGCTGCTTTTAATGGAACACAGACGACTCCATACATTTTGATAGGTTCCATTAATAATAAACAATAATTTATTATTTACCAAACAACTAATACGTGTGATGGCACGTAAACGTGGAAGCTACCACCCAGCCGAACGCCCTTTTGCCATTTCTTATCCAAGGTATCTGCATTAAAATAAAAAGAAATTCATAGGGGTGTTAATCCAAATAAGGGATTTATTAATAATTTAATATAATATACCTATTAAATTAATTGATGGCGTTTTCTACTGCCCACCTGGGCGTGTTTACTAAAAGCCCAAAAAGCCCTTCCCTGCCCTTCCCTTCCCTTGCAACACACTATTTCTTATTTGGTAGTTAACAACATCTCACCTAAAAAAAAAAAAAAAAAAAACCTCATAGATCCATCAGCATGCACCACAGCAAAATCTCCCATTTCCATTTCCACCTCCACTTTCCTCCTTTCACAATAGGCATTCCAAATTATCAATATTAATCATCATCATCATGGTAGAGACTACTCCATCTCCACTCGCCAGTCGTTTCAATTACCAGAGGCTTGACCTTAAACGCTGCGTTCCTGCTTTTTTGTCTTCTCACAAAATCCTCTTCACTCTCCTTTGGATCGCTGCCTTCGCTTCCGTCTTTCTATGGCAACGCAATGCCGTCCGTGGTGGTTTTGCCGCTTTCTGGCATGGACCCGTCCGCCCCATCCCCAAACTGCGTCCTGTGGCTTTCAATTTGACCGATTTTGGCGCCGTGGGTGATGGCGTTACTCTAAATACCGAGGCTTTTGAGAGGGCAGTTTCGGCAATTTCGAAATTGGCCAGGAGAGGTGGTGGCCAGCTTAATGTGCCTCCCGGGAAATGGCTAACGGCACCGTTTAATTTGACTAGTCATATGACTCTGTTTCTTGCTGAGGATGCTGTTATACTTGGAATCCAGGTTACTTACTCCCTAACTCAATTTATTTGCATAACCATAAATTTTTAATCCCACATTACTCATGTTTTAATTTTTTTTTTGGAAAGTTTAATTATTATCTGTTGATGAAAATCTTTGGGTTTCTAGCTATATTAGGCTTGTAAATAAGGGATGACATATTTAAAAAAGAAAAATGAGAGCTAGTGATTTAGATTTGTAGACCAAAATACAAGGAAATGTTAGATTGCTGTGGTGGCCAGACTTGGTTGTGGGAGTTGAGTGGTTTAATATCCAAAACGGGCTATTTTAAGTTTTTCCCACTTTCTCTGTAAGGTTTATTCGTATACTAGGTTAGCGGTGTATTATAAACACTCAAGTTTAATTAGTAGGTTTTCTTGTCGAATGTGGTTTAAGTAGGGTTAACACTGTTCAAGAGTAGTTGTTTAATGTATTATAATCCTTGATGATCAGCTTTTGGAGGGTGCTATTTCTATTTCTAGTTGAATGGAATTTATGTAGAAGGACTGTGGATTAGTTTGAGTTGCTTGAGTTGTATACTTGGAGGGATTTTTTTTTCTTATTTATGGTTGCGCGTATACATGAGTGAAGAATCATGAAGCACCTGAACTTGTAATAGGGTCAAAGGAATAATTAGAACTTAACCTTTTAACTGTCTCAAACCAGCTTTTAGAATTGATCACTATGAAAATGGGCTGGTGTTGTAGAAAGGACTTGGAATTGAATCTCGTTTACACTACTGATGAGTGGGCTGAGGGAGAGGATGTTATGCCTTGTTGTCTAAACATCTGTTTGGAGTGGGATGAAGGGAGTATATTTAGCAAGTTCTATAATTATTGTGACAATGCATAGCCATATCCCTAAGTTTGTTATTGAAGCTTATCGTCCTTGGGAAGACAATAGGTTGCAAATATGAACTTTAAATTCCTTTTTCAGAATTCAGATCAGCCATGAACAGGTACTGTGAAGTTATTGAAGCTACTGCCAGATGGTCTGCACTATCAATTTGACAGCTTGCCAATAGTTGGTCTCCCAAATAGTTGGAAACTTAGGCAAACCCCTTATAGTTTTTATCAGAAGTTGCTTATTTAACTAGTTTATTTAGTGCCTGTTTATCTACGCGGTTTGCTGTGTTTCAAACTAAAAGCATCATTTTTTATGCTTTTTGGCTTGAACCGCAGTTTTCACCGTGCAGACAAACAGGCCCTTAGTTTTAGAACTTTCAGTCATTTTATTTCATTTTTAGTGATTTAAAGTTATGTCTCATTTTAGATGTATCCCCTTTTCTGATATTTGACAGGATGAGAAGTATTGGCCTTTAATGCCTCCATTGCCTTCATATGGGTATGGGAGGGAGCATCCTGGACCTCGGTATGGAAGTTTAATCCATGGTCAAAACCTCAGAGATATTGTTATAACAGGTCAGCCGATTCAACTTCTATCCAAAGTATGCTCAGACCTTAGTTCTGGCTTTTAACTTTGAATGTGGAACTACTCATGCAATGAATATCAGATGCACAGATATAAAGAGTGATCATGGAGATGGGCCTACAAAATGTTACAGAAAAAAACAAAGTGAAGCAATTAAAATAAAAATGGAGAGTACAAAATGTAAAAACAATCAACAGGGTAGATAATTAATTGTTGTGGATCTGACTATTGACCAATCATATTAACTGACTATTGGTCATTTTGAGTCATATTTAAGCAAAGATGATGCGTGCTATGACCATTTCCTGCAATATCTGGGCATCATCACATAATGTCATTGATTATGCTGCTTTTCCATATAGCTTTTCCACAGCTTTTCCACCCAGAAGTGTCTTGTACAAAATAATAGTGGGTCTCTCTTTTTTCTCACAGTAGCATTTCTCTATGTAGAATTCTCAGGTACTTTAAGCTACAAGATAATTTGGATAGAACTGTCCCTTGGATGTTAGATAAATTTGTCTCCATTTATTCCATGCCTATGTTTGGAGCCTTAAAAATTCCTCCACAAAGTAAGATGTAGCAAATAAAGACCTTCAACTTAATTGTTTCCCTTGTAATTCCACTTAATCACCTCGCCATTGATGAAATTATTAATTCTTACTATTCAAGCAATTTTGTCATATCTTGAATGAGATGCAATATACAGAGCCCCAAATCCTACTGATGGCACCACTGTAGGAACAGTTAATATGATTGTTTGGTAGCAACCAATTATATGAAATTATGCATACTATTAGTTCCAGTTTGAACACTTCATATAACAACGATCCAGAAGGTAGTTTCTAGCTTTGTTGTTATCATAGTGAACATTGAGTTCATCAACATTTATTATTTGAAATTGTTTTTTCCTTGACCGGGAATGGTCCTCATCAAACATTTCTGCTGATCAACAGGACACAATGGTACCATAGATGGACAGGGTCAAACATGGTGGAAGAAGTATCGCCAAAAGCTTCTCAACCACACTAGGGGTCCCCTTGTGCAGATAATGTGGTCAAGTGACATTGCGTTTATGAACATAACACTACGCAATTCCCCATTTTGGACACTTCATCCATATGACTGCAAGAATGTAACAATTAGGAATGTTACAATTCTGGCTCCCATTTTTGAAGCCCCAAATACTGATGGAATTGATCCTGGTAAATATTTCTGACAATTGTAGTTTTCTGCTACTGTAATTTGTTTTCTACAAGCTGACCCTACCTTTGATGTCAACTTAACCTCAAGAGATGATCAGCCTACTTACTAATATTTTGCACCTTGGATGAGATGCACTGCTGAGTTTTAATTATTATATATCAATGAAATGAAAGGGCTTAGGTTGGAAAAAGGGGTAGGAAACAATTAGTGTTAAGGTTGGATGTTGGAAAAATGGTCCATTGAAGAGGATTTGTTCTTTGTGTGCCCGTGTTTTTCAACTCACTAACAAGCTGGTCTTGGATGATAATCAATAATACATTTCAGATATTGAGGTAACAGCGAGACTGATTGCATGGAGCGAATTTTTTTGAACTTTGATATTAAACTTCGGATCTCAATATCATTCTACCTTTTACTTTTTATTTCTCTCAAACTGACTTCTTTCTTGTGTGTAAGTGAGCTGGAGCCCCATTTACCATTTTACTAGTTAATTTTGTTTGTTTTTTTTGTCATCTTTTTTTCTTTATTGATGTAGGACTATGATATAACCCTGCATGTTAGTAACTTGGAGTACTTTATCCCATATTGACTGGCTAAACTTCAAACCCCTTGAAATCATGTAGGTTGTGCCATCAAAACATCTTTAGCAAAGTTTTTTTTCTTTTTTGTTCAACTGAATTGCAGTTTTGAAGATTGCTCACAATTTGTTCTTGCCATACTGAATAATGTGAACTTCAATTTTTTTGGGATAAATAGATTCATGTGAGGATATGGTAATTGAAGACTGTTACATAAGTGTGGGGGATGATGCAATTGCAATAAAGAGCGGATGGGATCAGTATGGAATTGCATATGGACGACCTTCAACGAATATTCTCATCCGTAATCTTGTAGTTCGCTCTATGGTCAGGTAAAATGTCTTAATAATTTGCTTCTGACTTGATGCATATCTTTTCTATTCTTGTTCTTGTCAGCTCTAGAACTAGCATCCGTGTATGTCTTCTACAAATCTTTGGGCCCAAACATTATTCTACCATTTCTTCTCTAGGCATCTCCCCTTGAATGATTAGAACCTTTGAATGTGTAAATACAAGGCCAGTTTGTGGAGGATATATATATATAATTTCACCCATTTGATTAGAATATTATAGAGGAAATGTGCACAAGCGGAGGCGCATGATTTATTCTAAATTGTACTTTTTTTGTTTACAAATATTATATGTAAATCGATAAATTTGCTTCTCTTCGGAACTTTACTACTTAGGTTGCATTTGGTATAAGGTGAAAAATTTGGAAGCGAAATGTTAATGGAGTAAAATTTAAGGGGAAAGTGTGAAGGGTGTAAAAATTATTAAATGATGTTTAGTAAGAGTTGAAAAAATTATGGATAATGGTGGACCCTAATATATATAAAATTGATTTTAAATTAAATGTGATTACAAAAAATAAAATAAAAATAATAGCATACATTTTTGGTTTAAAATAGAAATGGAAGAATAAACAAGAATAAATTAATTTTAAATTAAAAAAGAGAGAGAAGGGCACAAAAACAAAGAATCTTCACCCAAGGTTTTACTTCACCATAGTTTTGAACATTTCAATGGAAGGAGGTTACCACAAGCAAACAAGGACCATTTCCATTAAAAAAGAAATATGATTTGAGGTGCTATTACTACTTTTTTTCAGCAAGTTGATGCAAGGGAACCATGCATTTTTTTGTTTCTATGTAGGAAAGCAACTGTTGATTCCTTAATGCAATTGCCTATCTGGTAATCTTGAAGGAACTGTTGTGTTGTAGATTCTTGAATGAACCGTTGTGTTGTAGAATTAACCTTTGTGGCTTTCAGCCATGTTAAAACTTCACTCAAGAAACTGCTGTGAAGCAGGATACCAAACTCAGTCGTGGTTGCTAGGCAACATGCAGTTTGAATGATTTTGGACCCTAGCTGACTTGTGCATTTAGGCTTTTATCGCAATTACTTGTGTCATATTATCATTTATTAGGTTCTCGGCACCATTTAGCTGTCTTGGCGGCACCATTTAGCTGTCTTAGTTTGCCATAAATGCATGTGTTTTTCTTTAGATGGCAACTGAGATCCACCCTGGCTGAATTTTGTATTAGTGCCGGCATATCAATTGGCAGTGAGATGTCAGGTGGGGTATCAAGTGTTACCGTGGAGAACCTCCTTGTGTGGAGCTCAAGGCGTGCAGTTCGGATCAAGACTGCCCCGGGAAGAGGTGCATATGTTCGAAATATAACCTACAGGAACCTGACATTTGACGATGTAAGAGTTGGAATTGTTATCAAGACAGACTACAATGAACACCCTGATGAGGGTTATGATCCAAAGGCTGTTCCAACACTCCAGGACATAAGCTTCAGTGGAATCCATGGCCAAGGAGTTCGTGTGCCTGTTCGCATACATGGGAGCGAAGAAATTCCAGTTAGGAATGTGACTTTTCAGGATATGTCAGTGGGGTTAACTTACAAGAAAAAGCATATATTCCAGTGCGCCTTTGTTCAAGGTCGTGTTATAGGGACGATCTTCCCTGCTCCATGTGAAAACCTTGATCGATATGATGAGCAAGGAAAGCTGGTTAAGCTCTCTGTCTCCCAAAACATAACAGACATAGATTATGATTTTTGACACGTCAACACATCTCAACTCCCCTTAACCTTTCTGAAGGCCAATGACATTGTATGACTGTATCAGACCAGCCAGACAGATGACGTTGGTGCAGTTCAGCTTCTTCTTATGGTGTTCTAATGCCACCATGTTTGCTCCAATTTTATAGCTTGCTTCATTTGTATATGCAGATTTTCATACATTTCTAAGGTTTGTGAAATGCATAGCATTACAATTACAATTACAAGAAAAACTAAATCGTGCGGTTGTTCTACTGTATATGACAAGCGCTATGCATGTCTCTCAATGATTTCAATATGTTTTTTTTTTTTTTTTTCATTTTGGTCAGTGAACCTTTTGTTTTTCACCGATTGTATCCTTTCATGTTTATTTATATTTTTGGACGATCTCTTCTAATTGAATGTTCTTGAGGATTAAAGGTGTGAATTAGATTTCTAAACTTGATTAGATGCCAATTTAATGACAGTTTTAATTTGTATTATAAAGACAAGTAAAAGATAAAAACAGCATGAGAACCAAAAACAATCAATGTGGCGTTTATCAAAATTCACGCTAAAAAGTGCTCTTTTGTCGACTGCTATTTTTTTTTTCCAGTAAGCTTAAGCATTTTAATTTTTAATGCAAAATTTTATTTTGTGCACCTTTCATTCATTGATTTTAAGAGATGATAGAGGTCACCAAAAATTTGAGGAGACAAAATAATCGGTTGGATATATTTTGGCAACAAAAAAAAAGTAATTATAATGTCAATGAATTTCATTTGATGAGTTATTAAGGTGCTTTCAAGTTTTTATATTGCTATAAAAAATAGATTGAGAATTTTTTTTATTTATGCTGATTTTTTATTTTTTGAATGATTAAAGGTTGGTATGAGAATATAAATGTGTTTTTTTTAGGTATTTAGGGTGTTTCTTATATATTTTTAATTGAAAACAGAGTTGAGAAAATAATTTTTCAAACCCTAGAAGTTGGACCATGATTTTTTTCTTTAATGCTTGTTTTTGCTTTAGCCTAACTAGTGTGTTGTCTTTTAATGATTGAAGATGCATTGTTATTTTATGCTAATCATAACCTCTGCTTTTATCATGTTTATAGAAGCTTTGGATTTAGTAATGATTGCTTTTATTCAAGTTTATCTCTTTTTTAGTTTAATAACTTCAAGTTTATATGAGTAAATGTTAATTCAAGTCTTTTTATTATCATATGAGTTTTTTTAATAGCAATATGCTTTTTATTTTAAGTTTTATATATATATATATATATATATATATATATATATAAAAGTATTAAATTTTAAGTAGCCTCGTAATTTATTTGCACCTTTAATATATATAGAACTCCCATTGTTATGATCGGACCAAGGCAATCTTAAAGTTGTGTAAGGGTATCACATATCTTTTGGTTAATTGTACCTATAAAACTTGGAATAATATGTTGTCTAAGAGTTATTGAATACAATTCACAATGATTTGGTCATTGAAGATGCTGACTCTCATTTTAGCAATTCTAAGATTTCTTTAGAGGCCCTTAATAGATTTTTTTTTTTAAATTGTCTTTAGAATATACTTCTATATTAAATACCCCTTATATAGTTATAAGATATGAGAGATAAAAGATTCATCTATCTATCGAGATTACCCTAATAAAGATGAGCCTTTATTAGAATTATTCTTAAAATTAGCCTATGCTTTAACTAGTTTCTATACCCTGCTTATAATGCTTCTTTTATAAAAACATTACTGACATATAAGGATGAATGGGTGCTATTTCAGGGTTTGCATCCATGCTAATTTTAGAAAAATTAGTTGCTAACATATGAGTTTTATGAGGTTCTTCTTTAGAAATATAAGGAAACACAATAACAAGATTAAAAAATATTTCTAGTGGTGATGAAAGGGACCTATTTTGCTAAACAAAAAAAAAGGAGCATTCTTATGATCTACAATAATAATTATTGGCTATGAGACATCTTTAATATCAATAGTAATGGCAATAGTGATGACAAATACTATTGGTGGGGAAGAACTTAGTTAGAGAGGACAAACAAGAGTTTTCAATATCATCTTTATAATGGCAAATAAAGATGGAAGAAAAATTTCAAAAGCTAGTATAAAAAAAGTACAAAGAAAATAGGGTAAGATAAAAGTTGAAAAACAAATCAAAATACAAATTTTTTTTTTTATTGAAATAGTTACCCTAGGCCTACTCATTAACCTTGCAATTAGGGTTTCATCATCTTTATCTTCTTCAATTATGAGAGGATTTTAAAGTTTAAAAGGATTGGATGTCATTAGTGGTAGGTAAACACTAATAGTTTGATGAGTTGAACAAAAAAAGAAGCATGGCCAATAATTTTAAGTAAACAATGCTCATTATTATTTATATTATAGATGATTAATTTATTTGATCGATCCATTATTAACTTGATGGGGGGATTTTTTTTATTCAATCTAAAATTAAAAAAATATAAAGGGCATTGTTTACACCTAAAGTAAACATCTATGTATCAACTATGCAAAAACATTAATTGTTCATAACCAAACAGGAAAAAAAGATTGAACTCAATCGTGAACAATTAAAAAAAATGTCTAAGAGGAGTTCAAAATTGATTCGGGAAGATAGAAAGCGATCAACCAAAGGAATCGAAATTCATGATCATCTAGGAGTGTTAGAAGACATGATCGACCATGAAAAGGTAATCAATTATAGAGATAAGGATTCATGTGATTACCTATAAGATCAAGTTATATTATACTGGTAGGAATTATAAATTAGTAAGGAAACATATGACTATCAAGAAGGAGACTTGTTATAAGCATTACAAATTGTATTATGATTCATATTATAAGCTCCCGATCTATTATGAATAATTTGTATGGAGTTGGAAATTGTAGTTAACGTATGATTTGAACTTTATAGCAACATAAATAGGCTATCTATTTATTGAAAAAGATAGTCAACCTCACATGTACAATTTATATCTTTAATTTTATTCAATCTATCTCTTTTTTATATTCTTTTATTTGTTTTCTTTTATAGGCACTCTTTGACCTTCCTACTTTATTTACTTTATTGTTCTTTTATTTGTTCACTTGCTATCATTTCATGTGGCATTAAGTGAGATAGATTTACCTATTTTAGGGTTTAAAATATTAAGAACTCGAACTCCATTTGATTTTGTAAGGTTGCTATCTGCCTCCACAGGATTAAGCTCCTCTTAATTGATAAGAAACAAATGAAGAACACATAGCATAATTGATAAGAGAATTAATGATTGGCCAACTAATTAGTTAGAGATCAATAACATGATTATCTATTAGAGCAACACATATATGGAGTGATTAGTAAAAAGATTAAAAATTGAAGTGTTGTTTGGTTATAAAGAAGAAAAGATTGGAAATAAAATGAAGGAATAAGTGTTCAATGAAGGAATCAAAATGACATTTTAATTCAAGTAATGCATATGAAATACTAATAAGAAACCGAAATACTAATTTGAAATGATGAATAAAAAAATTGATTTCATCAATATTTGTAGTACAAACAATAAAAGTGATTATGGTGATGATAATGTTGGTAGAGGAGGAGTAGATGATGGGGTAATAACAATAACAATAATAATAACAATATTTGGCATCCTATAATTTAGTTTAAATTACATTTGCCTATCAAGTTTTGAAAATTACAGTTTGCAACCTAGATCAAAGACAAATTTCAAATATGATGAAATGACTATAGTACCCCCATATATATTATAAGAATCAAAGACACCAAACGATAAATTGATAGATCATTTCGGGTGCTCTCTCTCTCTTTCCCCGTTTACTCTCCCTCTTTGACAAACACTAAAGAACTTGTGATTTCTCCTAAATCAAACAACAAAATTACAGTTGAAATCAATTTCTTGCATGGATTCATGATTCATCAAGGTTGTCTATACTGATGGTGGAATACGCACATGTTTTGTCCTAAAAAATAGCCAATGATACAATAATTATTTGATTTTTTTTTGTGATAAAATTATGACTATAAGTGGATTTGAGGAGATAGATAGATAATGGGGGTTGTAGATGAGGTCATTTATTAGGGTGCTGCTTGTTCAGTTTTGAAGAGATGGAAAGAATTGATCATTGTTCCCTAAAACCTTAATTTCTTAATCTTTTCTTTTAATGTGGATTATTATGCAATAAACTCAATCCAACCCTACCAAGATTTTGGGAAATACCATAGTTTGAATAAAACCTTGTTTTTCAATATTAGTTTTGTACACAACCACCATTAGAAATAGCGGTTGAATACAATCATGTTTTTTAATATCAATTCTATACACAACTGCTATTGAGAATAGCGGTTGTGTAGTGATGTTTTCTCTTTTGCAAAATAATTAGCTATATCAAAAGTCAACTCAAAATTTCATGAAAATCCAATGGCTACAAGATAAGATTCAAGATCTAATAGTTAGGAGATAAGGTGATCTGGCAGAAGAGAGAAATGAGGGAAGAAAAAAATGGAAAGAAAAAAATGAGTCATCAAGGACGCACTAGAGATTCATTTTTGACACGCTTAGTATCGTTAGAAAAATCTTGACGAGATGATTCTAGCTACACCTTGAAAGACCACTAAACAAAATTAACCCCGAAAACCCCCCTAACAAATCATGACCATGTTTGGTGGTCTTTCAAGGTGTGGTTAGAATCATTTTGTTAAGATTTTTCTAACAGTACTGAGTATGTAAAACAATAGAGCTCTATTAACCCCGAATCATTTTGTTAAGATTTTTCTAACAGTACTGAGTATGTAAAACAATAGAGCTCTAAAATGTCCTCGGTGCCCCATTCTTTCTTGGCCAATGGATCTTCATAAAAATTTAGATTGACTTCTATAGCTTTTAATTAATTTGATTGAGAAATGACTTTTGAAACAACTATTGTTCTCAATAGCAATTGTGTACAACCACTATTCCTAATAGTGGTTGTGTTCAAATTGTGTTATTTTTTCAAAATACTTTTCTAACATATGATAATTTTTCAAAACTTTTATTAAAGCGTGTTAGAATTACAAAAGACCCAAATGTCTTTTCCATAGAGTTTTTTCTCCTTAAATGAAATGAACTGAGAAAATCTGAAATAGGATATACTGAAACATCTCTAACAATTTTGGCCTATAATTTCTTAAGCAGAGAAGTAAAACCCATGTTGTCACATCTTCTATCATACCCTTTTTTTTCTACATATGTTAGAAAAGTATTTTGAAATATGATGGCTTTTATTATTGATATGGGATTCTCCTCATATTGACTAGGTTCTTCTTAAGTAGTTTTGATAACTATAGAAAGCGGTAATTGTGAAGACCTTGGCACATCAATCTTGGAATCGATCATTGGTCTGTGACCAGTTGATATATTGGGACGCTGATTGGTACTGACTTCTATTATGTCACCATCTGGCCTCATTGAAGTTCTAGGATGGATCGTTCTTTCATTAATGGTGACATTCATCTTGCTGTTTTTATTGCAGTTAGCTAGTAAAATAAAATCTCCACTATCAACCGACTTTATAATTGTTGCTCTGTCCTAAAGTATTTAAAGGTTCCATTTAGACCCTGTAAAGGATTTCAAGATTTCCATTTGGAGGTCAAGTTTAAAAACCCTAAAAATGATGAGATGAAATGGGATTTAAGACAACGAATTAAACATTAAATCATTATTTTAACATGCAAGACTATCAAGTATAAAAAGGATTGAATTCGCCTTCACCAAAAATCTCAATACAATATAAAATTTAGCCTCTGTATATTTTATTCAAATATTGAGTTGATAAAATTGTCATATTTGTAAAAGTATTGTCGTGTAAATTTGTAGGGTTGTAGCCATCTGCAAGTCAGGATTTACATTTTTAGCCTAAATTGCAAGAATCCTAGTTGAGAAGATGGAGCTTCTTATATAAGGTGAGCTTGAAACATCTACTACAGATCCTGCAACTTTTGATTTACACTATTCTTTGCGTTTATCTATTGTAATTTGACTCGTCCGACACTCCATGCTGCAAAATCCTCTCTCCCCTGCAAACATGTAAAAGACATGTTAATTTCAAGTTTGTATTTCAGTCTTGAAATGAACTAAAAGAAAATATTTGGCTAAGTATGCAACAATAATTTTAAGGCACTTTATAATATAAGCATCCATTAGGAGAGACTTCAAATTTTTGGCTGTATATGTAAATGTCTCGAATTTTTTTAAAAATTGACAGTTTGGTAAGGATTTTGAAAAATATCATAGTTTGAACAAAGCTGTATTTTTTTATACAATCATTATTGGAAATAACAGTTAAATATAACCGTGTTTTTTAATATCAATTCTATACACAACCGCTATTGAGAATAGCGGTTGTGTTGTGATGTTTTCTCTTTTGCAAAATAATTAACTATATCAAAAGTCAACTTAAAATTTCATGAAGATCAAATGGCTAAAAGATAAGATTTAAGATCTAATAGTTTAGGATATAAGGCATGAGAGAGAAATGAGGGAAGAAAAAAATGTGTCACCAAGGACACACTGGAGATCCGTTTTCGACATGCTTAGTACCGTTAGAAAAATCTTAACGAGACGATTCTAGCTACACCTTGAAAGACCACTAAACGGGGTCATAATTAACCCTGAAAACCCCCCTAACAAATCATGACCATGTTTGATGGTATTTCAAGGTGTAGTTAGAATCGTCTCGTTAAGATCTTTTCTAACAGTACTAGGTATGTACAAAAAGAAGCTCTAGTGTGCCATCGATGATCCATTCTTTATTGGCCAATAGATCTTCATAAAAATTTGGATTGACTTCTTTTGAAACAACTGCTATTCTCAATAGCAGTTGTGTACAACCATTATTCTTAATAGTGATTGTGTTCAAACTGTGTTATTTTTGAAATACTTTTCTAACATATGTTAATTTTTCAAAATTGTTATTAAATTGTGTTAGAATTACAAAAGACTCAAATGTCTTTTCGATGGAGTTTTTTTTTTTTTTGCATCAATGACATTAATTGAGAAAATCTGAAGTAGGATATACTGAAACATGTCTGACAACTTTGGCTTGCAATTGCCTAGGCAGAGAAGTAAAACCCATGTTGTCACATCTTTTATCATGCCTTGTTTTTCCACATTCATCTCCATCGTAGTATACCAGACTTTGTTTGTTATTGCGGTCCAACCATGTTTTTTAATCTTTTTAGCTTCAAATTAATTTTTTTGGATGTCATTGGATCATTTTAATGTGCCAATATAAAAAATAAATCTTAAAAAATAAAAATATTATTTTGATGTATTTTCAAGTGAAAAACACTTTGAAAAATAACATTTACCACACTTCTAAACTAACCCTAAGTAAATGAATGATTACGGCCATAAATTGTCACATATGTATAGTCCTCGAATCTCTCTACATGTATTTCCTTGAAACCACAGTCAAATCTCTCAAAAGTTTTACTAGAATTAACTAGAACTGGATTTGATCTACAAATTGCATACCCAGCCAAAACTTCGTACCACCATCACTATTAGAAGACTTGTCAAAGGCTACAACAATACCCAATCCAACCCCACCAATGGACTTCTTGGACTAGTATTACCCATCTATGAACCTACACTGGTTGCCCAAAACCAATAATTCCAACAACCTTCTGATCATTAGATTTGTTCTTTTTCCTAACATCATTAAATTAAATAAATCTCCAAGAATAAAGTTGGAAATATTAGGATGGTTTTGGTCTACAAATGACTTGATATCTGATGAGTTTCAAAATTCAAGATGTTTAGGAATAAGACTAATGTGTTGGATAAATAATTAATCTATTATTTCAAACAATTCGATCTATTCTCCCCGGCCTAGGTATCTAGCAGCTTGATATGAAAAGCCTAAATGATTGATAGTTGGTAGTTTGTAGCAGGTGATGATTGGTATGCCAAAGTGACCAATAATTGTGGTAGTAGCAGGTGGTGCCTGGTAAGCTAGATGACCGGTAGCTATAGTGGTAGTAGATGGTGCCTGATAAGCCATGTGACCAGTAACTAGTACCTGTAAAAGGTCTCATTTGATGGACGTTGAGACTCTTTGATGGTAAAGTCAGTAACTTAAGAGAAAGAGAGAAAGTGCAATGATATTTTAAAGAGATGGACTCTGAAACTCTGAAAATATTGAGAATGAAGAGATTGTGAATCTTGAGTTTGAATAATTCATGGTGTATTTATAACTTATGAGTCTTGTCTTTTTTGTAGAGAGGAGATACTAAAATATAATTTCACCCTTGTGATATTTTGAGTTATATTATACTCAAAATAATATATATTAAATTAGTATAAAATATTAAAAGACTTGTTAGGGGTTCTTGAAAAAAATTTCAAGAGAGTGTTGGGCTCAGGGCTTATACCCCCGAGCCCTTGAGTGACGAGGTGCATGCTCAGCACCCCTAAGAAATTAGGAGTTGGCATGCCCAACACCTTAATTAAATAAGTCCTGTTATGTTTGGATTTAATGATGGGTGATGGCATGCCCCGACACCCAAAATAATAAGGCTTGCTTGCTGGGTGTGTTATGCCCAATAAGCAAGGTTAGGCGTAACAACACACCTAAAATAGGCTTGAGCCCCCATGCTCAGGTCCATGTATTTTAATAACAATTGGGTTCGAATGTGGTAGTTGTGCCTAAGAAAAATGTTTTTAAAACCTTTTAAGAGTTTTTATTTTTTTTACCTACATGGAAAAGTGTAGGGAATAACTATTACTTAATTTATTAGTTATTTGTAATTCTAATTTATTTATTTAGTAAAGGGTGGAGATGGCCATGTTGCTATGGAATTATATAATAATGATTATGATAAAAAAAAAAAGACCAAATCAATTGAATTATTTTCTAATTATTATAATTGATTTATCCAAAACAGATATTACTAGTTACAAATTTTCTTTCACTGCTTATAAGGATGAGCAAAAAAAACTAATAAACTAAGAAAACTGGAAAAAAAAATTAACAGAAAAAACTAAACCGAGAAAAATAATCGATAAGAATATTTAGAAAAATTTTTGGTTCGGTTTAGTTTTGGTTTTGTAATGCAGAAACTGGTTAACCCAAATTGAATCGAACCGGTTCAACCAACATTTAAACCCATTATAAAAGGAAACCATAAAACTAAACTTCACAGTTCATAATCCTTCAGCTCTCAACCGCCCCCCTCTCCTAAATGTCTTTCAATCCTTCACAATTCACAATTCTTCCCTAATTATCTCATTATTTTTTGATTCTCTAGTAGATGCTATGCTTCTTGACAGTCAGTCTCCACCCCTGACCCCATTCCTTATAGCTTAGGAATTTCTATTTTAAATTTGAGTTTCTACCTTTCCATGTTCCGTGTAAACTATTCCATGCAATGTCTTTTACAAAGGGATAAGGATTTTAAATTTGAGCTGGTGAATCTTTTCTTCCCTTGTAGGAACTCGGTCTCTTTAATACATCAATTAATATGGTAGATAGATCAAGTAGAAGATCAGCTGCTACTCTCGCTATGTTCGATCGAATTCAAAGCTTCTTCACCTTTTGCGCTTAGCACTTCCACTGGATAGTATTGATTTTTCAATTTTTTTTCTCAATTAACCGAACTGAACCAAATCAAAAATGATCGGTTTGAACCGATATTGATTTTGAATTAAAAAATTTGGTGTAGTTGGTTTTTTAAATAAAAATCAAACCAAACAGAAAATACTCATTGCTTGCACGTGGGACCTATTTCCACAATTATTATAGTTGATCTATCTAAAACAGATAGTACAGTTAAACATCATGATTATAGTTCATCTTAGGATCTGGCCACGAATAACCTATTAAACAATTCCAAGTGAATTTATAACCGTCTAGGTTTGGGTACGTGTACACATCTGGAGAGGGATCGATTATTACCACCGCCACCAATGGGCTCGTTGAATTGCATGCCCACGTTAGGCTTGTACAACGGCACTCTTCCATTCTTCTCTGTTAGGGGAAATTTTGGGGTTGTGTTTTTTCAAATCTTAACAACTCCATTGAGGTCATAATAATAATAATAATAATAATAATAATAATAATAAATCATTATGTTAAACCACTGAATAGTCTAGAAAAAAGAAATGGAAAAATTACCCTCACACTTATGTAGTTTAATTATTTTTTTTATTTTATCTCTATTATTTTAAAAATTACTATTTACATCATTATTCAACTCAAGAAATTAAAAAAAATAGTTTATCCTAAACTTAATATAAGCACAAACACACAAGCAATATATCAATTTCATTTTCCAATCTCTTTCCCTTCCTTCTTCCCTTCTTTCAATCAACAATCAATAGATTATTTTAATTAAAAAACAAAACAAAAATTGCATATACATCCCATAACAAAAAAAAAAAAAAAAAAAAATAGGTATAATTTGTTCTTTAATATTGCTGGGTTCACTAGACAGGAAGACTTCTTATACCGTGAATGAAACCAATCTATTTGCTTTTTGCACTCAGGAATTTTGAAACCCTAAATTTGTTGATTCTTTTGTCAAATCTTGAACAAAACTACAGATGAAGCCTTGAAGCCTTGAAGGTGGGGGATCTCTGGCGTAATTGAATTGGACATTGACAAATATGGTGAGCTATATATATAAATGGATCTCTCGAAATGGAACAAAAGACTGGAATTGAGGATCGGAGGATGTGTTTAGGCTGCAAGGTTCAGAACACTTGCACCGTTTAATTTTCTCCATTTTTAGTTTCACACTTTGTTAAGCATTCGTTAAATATCAAGTGAAAGAAAATTGACTGGATATATAGTCTCTTTGGAATTTCATGGCCACGTAAAATATTAGAGTTAGATTTGTTTACTTGCTACTAAGAAAAACAGTGATGTTGTGCATGCATGGTTGGCTTTGTTCCCAGCTTCCATGGAACCAGCTTTAAACAATTCAAACCATATGCTTATTATGAAAGAGATCATCCCACGAACCACAACACCACTTCGAGGGTATATTCGGGTTGCTTGCCCTCTTCGAAACACTTGACACCACCAAGCTAAGAAAGCAGGTATGTAGTCATTTATTTAATGAGATGAAGAGCTTTCAATGCTTTCTTATGTGTAGTATTTTCTTTCAACTTCATCATTAGTTGGGTATTGGTTGAAGACCAAGTGCTTGCTTTCGTGTGCAAATCTATGGAAGCTGCGATTCAGTGCTTTTGGAAAATCTATTTTGGACCTTTTTTTCTGTCATATGCCTAGAGGCTAGCTAGAAGTTTTATCATATCTGTGTTGATAAAAATAATAGCCGATGTGTTATTTAAAAGCTGAAAATAAGGTTTGATAGAACTCTGATCTAGAAATAACCCTATATCTAAGAATAAAAAAGTATGAAAAAAGACTTGAATTCTGAGATAACCTTGTATTTAAAAACCCTATGTAAGTGAATGACACCACAAAACCAGTTAATTTTTTAGTGTACGATCTTTATCCTTGCAAAGAAATGTTGTTTTGATGCAAACAAAGAAAAAAAAGAACCTAATGTTTATTCTTCAACTCGCTGCCCAAATAATAGTTTGTCACTAATTGATCTCACTATACAATGACATAATTAGTAAAAACAATCACAAAAAACTTGACTTTCTTAGGTTATGGATAATTTTGACACTAAAAAAATCCACTTCACCTTCTTCTCTAATTCTAAATAAATTTATAGATCATTCTTCCCTTGAAAAGCTGATATTTTCAGCTTAATTGTACTCAAATCTCCACCAAACTCAACATTATGGTTCCAGTACCTATAAGTACCTCCATGGCTAAAGTTATCACCATATATTTCCCCTCTAAACTAACGATTCTGCTAGCATGCAAAATGTTCCTCATGTCCCACGAATATATTTTCAAAATCAACACTACTCGTGTCATTATCAGTCACAAACTCATTCGCATTAGTGTTAACTTGCCTAAGAGCTCTCCTAACAATAAATTCTCTTTGTTTAGGCCTATTTTGAACCCCATCATGATCATTAGCACGTTTTCTCTCCAACCTATCTCCAAATTTATTAGCCATCTAATTCATCTGTTGATTCATAATGTATAACTAAGTTACAATTTCATTGTCTCCTCTCTGTGGTGCCATATTGTTGCTTGCCTTCGACATTATGATAAAAAAATATTTTTTTTCTCACTCCCTCACATGTTTGCACTCTTTTCGTGTTTCACTCAAATATATGATTTTCACTCAAATATGTTTGCTATGTCTGTTTCCTCTCGTCTCATCTTTTTTTGGCTCTTGCAAAAATGATTTCAACACCAAATACAACAGCCTTATTAGCATACCCAAATATGTGCATATGACTTAAGAAGCAAGAAAAATATAAAAACAAGCAAATAAGAAACTACATTATAATTTCATGAGTAACAGGTGAATTTGTACGCAAAATAAACATTTTTGCAAAAGAAAGCATATGCAAAGGTTATAAAAAAATTAAAATGACACCTAAATATGTCAATTATAATGTTATTATACAGTTAGATATGAGAAATAACAAAAGCAAAACAAGTTTGAATTAATGATGCGAATTAGACCTGATACGACAAGTTTCAATCCCAAATTTAGTTCTTATAGCAAAAAAAACTCCAAATGACCTCAAATTGTATATGAGGTGTGATTAGAACCTTAAAATGCAGCATATAAAATTGGAAAATTTTCTAAATTTATTTGACCTAAAATTCCCTTCTGATACGAATCTAACCTTTTACGCAAGTTTTAATCCTGACTTTCGTTACTATAGCGAACAATCTTCAAATGACCTTAAATTTGATATGGGGTGCGATTAGGACTCCTAGAAATAGTATATATTCGAGAATTTTATGAATTTGTTTGATTCAAATTCTCCCTTGTTTGTGTACCGTGACAGATTCGATAAAAGTGACTTTTGTACATTCTTTTTCTTTTTTTTTTTTTTACTCTTTATGCTACTAATATGTTATGAGACTGAAACAAATTAAAATAATATTTTTTTTCTAAAGAACTCTAAATTCACAGTTTTATTATGAAACAAGGAAGGCTAGAATGACATCAAACAATTTTTTGAACAGTGCAATGGAAATTGAAAAGAAAAGAGAGAAAAATACATGGACCGGAAAGAAAGGAACCAAAATAAAACCTTTCTTAATAACTTGAATAATGAGGAAAAAGAAACTGCTCTGTTCACATTAACAGTGCAGTGAGCAATTAAATCATCCCAATTTTTTTTAGCTTTGTTAGTAAATAATAATGGAACGGTAATTCTACAAATATAGAGAGATCACATAATGTGTTTCGAGTAAAGAAAGAAAGAAAGAGATCTCATGGGCTTTGTTAATTTTTTCTTGAATTTTTTAAAACAAGCTGGGGTAGGTTTATGTTCTTAGTTTTAGTCAGGATTGATTAATTAATTTAAAATGCCTGTTTCCTGTGAATGTTTATTTCAAAAATATTTTTAATCCTCGACGTCCTTGAGCTCCGTTTAAACATGAGAGAAATCTTAATTTTATCTGGAATTAAGAATGGATTTTTATCGCCGTATAAACGAACCACAGATCTATGTAGAGTTCGTGATAGAGATACCCTTCAACCGTGTTCAAGGCAAGCTGATTAAAATTGATTTCAGGAAGTTCCACCATATATAGCTCTACCATTTTTCGTTCTCCATAAATGAAAAATGATTTCCAAGATTTTAGGGTGTTGAGTGAACTTCTAGCTGTTCTGGAGGCATGCCTCGTATGCTACAGGAAAAGCCTCTTCTCTTGAGCTGTACTTTGATTTGAAGTATTCTCTTAATGAAATTTTGAGATTTCAAAAGAAAGAAGGAAATACAGAGTGTTTTTCTCTGTCCAATATTGTAACTGATGGAGGGAAAAGAAAACAGATTATAATTTGTAACGGGCTTTGATTTACAAGATCATTGCTATTGTTATGGCCGCTGTAAAGACAATCCACTTGCACCATGTTTCGCGGTAGTAATTAAGGAGTTCATCATCGTACTCATGATTGATTTCGCTGACTTGAAACTGGATAGGTTTTGTCCTTGCAGCTATCCTCAGGTTGAAATTAAAGGCTAGCGCGCTGGAAGTGTTGCTCAAAACTCTCAGGACAGAATGTCAAGTCTTATCTAAAATACCTAACGAGTCTTGTAAAACCTTGAACAATGGGGTCTCCAAATATAGAAAATTTAGGTGATAGAGGTGTCCAATCTTAGTTGTTTGTATAATTTTAGACATGGTGTTTCCTATATAAGCGTTGTTCTTCAGCTTTACTGGCTTCAGTGCGAAGATAGCCTGTGCACGAACACGCTTAATCTTGTTTTCTTCTTTTTATTTTTCTCTTCAAATTGTTCTTGTTTTATAATTCATCCAGAATCAGAGATGAAGCTGTCAGGTTCTCAGATTGAAATTCTTCTTATTGCGACTTTAGCATTGCTATGCTCAAGCTCTGCAATGACTGTTGATTATGATTCCAATGCTGTTATCATCAATGGTGAACGGAAAATCATTTTCGCAGGAGCAATTCACTATCCGCGTAGCACGCCTGAGGTATCAGAAACATTATCTTCCAATATGACAGTATCGTGAGCCTGAAGGCAACCTAGCTTGTTTGCTTGTTGCGTTTTTTGTGGTGTTTTTTTTTCTTGTATTCTCAAATAAGAAAGTTAAAATGCTAGGCTCATTTTTCCTGTTATACAGATGTGGCCAGAGCTATTCCAGAAGGCTAAGGAAGGTGGCATTGATGCTATTGAAACTTATATCTTCTGGGACCGCCATGAGCCAGTCCGCCGGCAGGTTTGAACTGCTCATGTGCACGTAGTGCTTTATTTTTTCAGCTCAAGCGATTTGATTCCCCAACCTAATTCACTTTTTCTGTTTAAATTGTGCCGAGCCAGTATTATTTCTCTGGGAATCAGGACATTGTAAAATTCTTTAAGCTCGCTCAAGAAGCTGGACTTCACGTCATTCTCCGGATTGGTCCGTATGTTTGTGCTGAATGGTCATACGGGTATGTACCCTTTTTAATGCTGGGCAACTGCAAGTTTTAAAGCAAACTAACTCTGTGCATCTATTTCAAAGCTGATGATGTCTAATCTCTCTTTACCAGAGGCTTCCCCATGTGGCTACACAACATTCCAGGGATTGAATTGAGAACGGATAATGAGATTTACAAGGTTTCCATTACTTGGAAATAATTGATTTTTCTTCTCTGTTGTAGTGTTTCTGTTCTGCTTTCTTAATTTCTCTTTATGAACAGAATGAGATGCAAATTTTTACCACCAAGATCGTGGACGTGTGCAAAGAAGCAAAGTTGTTTGCACCACAGGGAGGGCCTATAATTTTAGCACAGGTTTGGCGGCATTCTCTCTCTTGTCGTTTACATAAAGTAGCATTCACATCGGTATGCTGACATTTCTGCTGGGAGATACATAACAGATTGAGAATGAATATGGAAACGTTATGGGACCTTATGGAGACGCAGGGAGAAGGTACGTCAATTGGTGTGCACAGATGGCAGTAGGACAGAACGTTGGAGTCCCATGGATTATGTGCCAGCAGTCTAATGCTCCACAACCCATGGTATCCATTTCTGCTTTGTTTTCCTTGTTCCGTTTTGGTAGTGTAGCTTACGTTAACACCATTTCATATTCTGATTTGGCATTGAAGATTTCTGTTGTATGCTGCCCCTCAGATTAATACATGCAATGGATTTTACTGCGACCAGTTCAAGCCAAACAACCCTAAGAGTCCCAAAATGTGGACAGAAAACTGGAGTGGATGGTTTGTTTTCTTCCCAAAGTTTTACGTTGTTTTCCTAATCTCGCAGACTCAAATCTTAAATTAGCAAGCTTAAAACCGTGATGCTGTCCTTCTAGGTTCAAGCTTTGGGGTGGCAGAGATCCATATAGAACTGCTGAAGATTTGGCCTTTTCAGTGGCACGCTTTATCCAAAATGGCGGAGTCTTGAACAGCTATTATATGGTTAATTGCATACCATATGACATTAATTAATATTCTCGGGTTTATTCACATATTTTGATCTTTTCCTTGACTAATTCAGTATCATGGAGGAACGAATTTTGGACGCACAGCAGGAGGTCCATACATTACAACATCATATGACTACAATGCTCCCCTGGATGAATATGGTAAACGTTTTTTAAACCGAGGAAAATCTGCACGGACATGATGAAATAATGATGTTTTAAATTCATTGCATATCAATACGATTGTGAGCACTTTGAGATGATGTTGTGCAAAATTATCATTTCCAGGTAATTTGAATCAGCCCAAGTGGGGTCATCTCAAGCAACTTCACGAAGCTATCAAACAGGGGGAGAGAATTCTCACTAATGGCACCGTGACATCCAAGAATTTCTGGGGCGGGGTCGATGTAAGTTAATGTTGATTCCAAAGGAAAGAGGTAACATGAATTTATCGTGTTCTTTTGATTATTGAGAATTCTCTTCTCAATGTTCAGCAAACCACATACACCAACCAAGGCACTGGAGAGAGATTCTGTTTCTTGAGCAATACAAACATGGAGGAAGCCAATTTAGACTTGGGACAAGATGGGAAGTACTCCTTGCCTGCTTGGTCTGCTACTATTCTTCAAGATTGCAACAAAGAAATTTACAACACTGCAAAGGTTAATACCCAGACCTCAATAATGGTCAAGAAGCTACATGAGGAGGATAAACCAGTTCAACTTTCCTGGACGTGGGCACCAGAACCCATGAAAGGTGTACTCGAAGGAAAGGGTAGATTTAGAGCCACCGAGCTTCTTGAGCAGAAAGAAACAACTGTTGATACTACTGACTATTTGTGGTACATGACTAGGTAATAAGCTTAAACGCTGGAAATTATCCACCAACCGTTTCATTGTCTTGGGCTGCATATTTCCAGTTCATGACATGGAAGACTAATGCTTTGATGCAGTGTTAACCTTAACGAGACAACACTGAAGAAGTGGACTAATGTGACCCTGCGAGTTGGCACAAGAGGCCATACACTTCATGCTTATGTTAACAAGAAGGAGATAGGTAATTCCAATTTGATAGAAATGACTTAAATCTGCGGGACGACTAAAAATTATTGTCAATTATCCTACTAGTTTTAATTAGCTAAACTTGAATCTCCTCTGTTGACGAAATTCAGGAACCCAGTTTTCCAAGCAAGCCAACGCTCAACAATCAGTCAAGGGAGATGATTACAGTTTTCTATTTGAGAAGCCAGTTACTCTCACTTCTGGGACTAACACCATAAGCTTACTCAGTGCCACTGTTGGATTGGCTGTATGTTCTCTATTCGTTTACCAACCACATTTTTCATAATCTACTCTTGCTAATATTACCTTTTCTTCTACATTTGCTCACATTTTCAATTTTACCTCTTTTCTTCTGGGCAGAATTATGGTCAATATTATGATAAAAAACCTGTTGGCATTGCTGAAGGGCCCGTCCAGTTGGTAGCAAATGGGAAACCTTTTATGGACTTGACGTCATATCAGTGGTCTTACAAGGTACGCCCCGCAAAAATTCTGCAGAAAATAACAATTAATGGGTGTTTATGCAAACTTATGATTATCACTTCATTCTTTATATGAAGATTGGGTTGAGCGGTGAGGCCAAAAGATACAATGATCCAAATTCGCCACATGCCAGTAAATTTACTGCCAGTGATAACCTTCCTACCGGAAGAGCCATGATATGGTACAAGGTAAATACGTTATAATCCTTGAAACCTCGGTGAAAATATTTTGTGAAATGTTTAAGTATGGGTTTAGAACTCCTCTTTCTAATTAAGTTATCACTGTGTGGGTCCAGACCACATTTACCAGTCCTTCTGGTACAGAACCAGTAGTGGTAGACTTGCTAGGCATGGGCAAAGGGCATGCCTGGGTGAATGGAAAAAGCCTTGGTCGCTTCTGGCCTACGCAAATTGCCGATGCCAAAGGATGCCCTGACACTTGTGACTACCGTGGATCTTATAATGGTGATAAATGTGTGACGAACTGCGGCAATCCTTCTCAAAGATGGTACCATATCCCAAGGTCATACCTTAATAAGGATGGCCAAAACACCTTGATCTTGTTTGAGGAAGTGGGCGGGAACCCTACAAATGTGTCGTTCCAGATTGTTGCTGTCGAGACAATATGTGGAAATGCATATGAAGGAAGCACATTAGAATTGTCATGCGAAGGTGGCAGAACCATCTCAGACATTCAATTCGCCAGCTATGGAGACCCTGAGGGAACATGCGGCGCATTCATGAAGGGTTCCTTCTACGCCACTCGCAGTGCGGCAGTAGTGGAAAAGGTAGCAAAAACGCTGGTAGTATTCTTTAGTGATATAATTTTTCACATATCTTATTTATTGACTCAAATTATGATCCTTAACTTGCAGGCATGTGTTGGGAAACAGAGCTGTGGAATTCTTGTATCAGGTGAAACATTTGGATTAAAGAAGCGTTCTGACATTGCCAACAGGCTGGCGGTGCAAGCTGTCTGCACTGGGTACGTTGACAACGATCTCGAGTCCCTGAAGAACAAGAATAACAACTCAAAACAATGAAGGCGTTCTATATGCATATTTTTCTTCCGCCTTTGACTCATTAGTAAAATCATATCTTTGTACACAATTCATTTATTACAGTATATAAAAGTAGCTTCTCTTTGTGTGATCTTCAACTTTGATCATTATGAGGGCTAGATTCTTATTAATTTCTTCTTTAATTATTTTATTTTCAAGCTAGAAACATAACTGAGCATAAATGCGATGAAGATAGAGAACATACATATACGGAATGGCAAAAAAAAAAAAACAAAAAAAAAAGTAAATAAAACTTGATCTCCTGGGAGGCAATTTCACCATACATAACTAAGTATAAATGCGATCAAGCTTGGGTTTTAACAGTTTAATTGACGCGATTCCTAGGTTTTAGGAATTGGCAAGGGCCTAACATGATATTTTTATCTTCAAAATGAACTCAAAAACTATTCCAGAGGTTTTCGTCAAGTTAATATATGTATTCATTAAATTTGGTTTAAATACTTAAGTTGATATGTCTTTTAATTTTAAAGACCGATGTAGACATAACCTGGTGTTTTTATTTAAAAACAAGGTCAATATCAAGTCTACAAGTCTCCTCTAAGTAGCGACTGATGTGGGTTGAGCATATTATTTTGAGCATTTTTTTTAAAAAAAAATAATAATTGGTCAAGAAATATAAGTAGATAAAAAAATAATTAAAAAAATACAAAGTAAAAAACTAAAAAAAAATCATTGAGCTATATGAACATCTATCAATAGTAATGACTTGTGAATAAATTTAGAAAATAATTTAAACAATAAGTGGTACATGTGAAATGAATTTAGAAGAAACACATAGTTAAATAATTAAAGTAACTTTTTTCTAGGAAAATGATATGGTAAGGATGATTTTTTATTTCCATAAATTCAACCAATCCCTTACTTAGATTTATGAAACCAATATATATTTTAAAATTCTTAATCTCTTTAATTTTGGAGATCTTCACATTTTATTTAATTTTGGAGGTCTTATTTTATGTTGGGTGTAACAATCTCTTTGAAAAAATCAAATTCAAGACCAACCCATTTTGCTTTCACTAATGTTGGTTGCTTTCACTGATGTTAGTCTAAGATCTAGTAACTAAAAACCCAAATAAGAAGAGGAAAATAATAAAAATGAGAGGAAAATAAATTCAGTTAGGGGAAAATTTAGACAAATAATTGAGTTTAACAAGTCAAGAATTGAGTTGAAGAAGGTAAAAAAAAATACAAGAATGATTTAGGTTGCAATTGAAAAATAATTAAGGAAAAAGCATTTAATTTGGCTTTAATTAAAAGAATGGAAGAACGAAGGGCTAAATTGTAGAAAAAAGCCAAATTAGAAGGTTCAATTATGGATAAAAGTGAAAAGAAAATCCAAAGTTAAAACCTATTGAATGAAAATTAAAAACTGAAAAAATAATGGTTCTAATGAAAAAAAAAACTTTCAAAACTCAATTGAAGTTTCTAAAAAATCAATGTTGTCTTAACCTTATAAGTATTCATCTTCCTAAATTCAATCCTCAAATCACATAAAACAATCAAAATTATTACAAATTTTCATCAATCCAAGCCCCTCAATTTAAGCCAATTCAATCCCACAAATCAATCTTTAAATTCCAACTCAATTAATCACAACTCATAATTCCAGCATTTCCTCTCTCCATTAGATGAAATGCATGCGGGAGATAGGGTGTGTGCCCTTTTTGGAAAAGGAAAATGCTGAGATAGTTGGATATTGGCTACGCAAAATGGAGCAATCTCTTACTCAAATTCCAATACCAGGGAATGTACAAGTATCTTGTGTGACACAAATGCTATCAAATAGTGCTCGTTCATGGTGGGCCATGGTGAGAGAGAGGTGAGAGGTGCAAACTTGAGGTAACTTCAAATCTGAATTTGAAAGAATGTATTATTCTCAATAACATCGTTGAGATAAAGAACATGCGTTCTTGGCACCGTGATAAAATAACATGACAATGTTGGACTATGAGAGGCGATTCCAGAACCTCTCTATGTTTGCTACTACTATGGTGCCGACTATGTAGCATCAGATTGATAGACTAAGAGATGGACTCCGACATGAGCTCAGAAAAGGATTGATTGCCTTACAACCCAAAATTATAAGGGAGTTAGTGGAGGTAGCTCAATCTCCAGAGGTTATGTTGTAATAGGAAAATAAGGTGATTGTGATGGGGAACAAAGGAGACGGAAAAATAAAAGACATGATGTATTCTATTAGGAAACCACCTTTACCTAAGGTGGGTTATTTTCTGGGCAGTTCAACAAAAAAAAAGAGCAACTTTAATAGTAGTGAGTTCTTAGGAAAATCAATACAATCTAGTGGTGGAGGATTCTTTAGAGAATCTATAAGCTTAAAGACTAATTCGGCTGGGGGTTCTATAATACAAAGAGTGTCACCTTTTCCTTTGTGTGGCAAGTGCAACCAGAAGTATCCTAGGGATTGTTCAATAACAATGGACAGGTGTTATATCTATAGATGGAAGGGTTACGAGTGGAAGGACTACAAACATTTAAGGACATGTTGTTTCCACTAAGAAGAGACATGGTATTTTAAAAGAGAATGCCATTTGAGGATGATGGGTCATAGATCTTAGTTTCTAGCATAAACTCATAAACAATCGGTAATTGTGCACAAGCCTAGGGGACCTACTCAATCAAGGGATAGTGCTATATGGGGATGATCTAGAGTGCAACATGAACTAACTTAAAGAAGGGTTTGTCGTTTGACACGTGAGGATGTTTGAACTACAACCGAGGTGGTGGCAAGTATGATAAAATTAAAATATCATTTAATTTATGCCTTATTTGATCTAGGTGCTACCCATTTCTTTATAGCATCTAGAATTATGAATAAATTGAACTTGAATAGAGGTGTATTAGAAAAAAGAATAGTAGTTGGTACACCTTTGGGTGAGTGTGTGGACATTGAAGATGCATGTAAAGAGTGTATAGTGTCAATTGGGGGAAAAAGAATGAAGGTGGACTTAATTCCATTAAAGATAACTGATTTTGACATTATACTGAGAATGAATTGTTTGAGTGCATATATGGTACAAATGAAATGTTTTATCAAAATAGTGATCTTTCTAGAAAATGATAGGGATGAGGTGACATTTAGGGGGAAAGCAGAATGATACCAAATAGTGTAATATCGATTATGACCCCTAGTAAATGTTTAAGAAAAGGGTGTCAAGCTTATATAGTTTTTTTTAGTAGAGTTAGGGAAAGAGAGTCCAAAGATAAATAATATTTCTATAGTTTGGAAATTTCCAGATATATTTCTAAAAGAGTAACTAGGATTATCTCTAGAAAAGAAAGTGGAGGTTTCCATTAATGTGCTACTAGGGATGACACTCATAACTTAGTCACCATATAAAATGGTTCTATCTATGTAAACCCAGTTGAAAATTAGGCAGAAAAATAATCTAAGTGCTTATAGAATAGATTTATCAAAAGTACCAAATAAGCATTGGAACAAACCAAATACAAAAAAAAAATACAATCTAAGTTGGCTGAGTTAAAGGTATAATTACAAGAGCTTATAGACAAGGGTTTCATTTTCCTTAGTAATTCATCTTGGGGAGTTCCGAGTTTGTTTGTAAAAAAAAAAGGATGGCACCTTTAAACTATATATTGATTACTGACAATTAAATATGGTGACTATGAATAATAGATATTCATTACCTCGGATAAATGATTTGTTTGATTATCTAAAAGGAGTGAAAATATTTTTTAAGATGGATCTGATACTGAGGTCTCATTAACTAAGGATTAAGGATCAAGTTTTCTTAGGGCATGTCATCTTAGAGAAACAAATATTGGTGGATCCGAGAAAAATTAAAGCTGTTTTGACTTGTAAATGAGTGAAATTTAAGTGCATCAAAGAATATTAAGAGAGTTTTAAAGAGTTGAGAAAAGGCTCATAACTACTCTTGTAATGGCTTTTTCTTTAAGAATTTAAGGGTTTGTAATGTATAGTAATAATACATCAGGAAGGATTTAGGATGTGCATTGATGTATATGCATCAAAACAATTGAAGATGCATGAGGTGAATTATCTAGTACATTACTTATAATTGGCAATAATAGTGTTTGCCTTATGAGTTTGAAGATATTATTTATATAGTATTTCAGTATAAATTTTTATTGATCATAAAAGCTTGAAATACTTAATGTTGCATAAGAAACTAAATATACAATAAAAGCTTTGAGTAGAATTAATAAAAAGAATTATAATTGTGTCATTGAATATCGCCCTAGAAGGCAAATGTAATGGCTGATGTATCAAGTCAGAAGACTGAATAACGATGAGATCATTTCAGGTAGAAAGGAGTTGGAGGAGTTAAGGGGAATGTGTGGATGGTTGACTTTGGGGTTTGAAGGAACGTTGTAACACAAGTTAATAGGTGGTCGGTATTGAGGGATAAAGTGTTGGAGGATACTAAATCTCATATGTCAAGAGCTACTACATCCAGGTTTCACTCATATTCCTATATGGATCAATTGCTTGTGACATCCAGCTTTCTTCATATTTTGTTCAATCCCCACGAGTGCGGTGATGGCCTGCAATGTATTGAAAGAACAAAACACAAAATAATAATAATAATAATAATAATAATAATAATAATAAGAGAACTGTGCATCTTTTTGTGTGCTTATGAAATGCTGTATTTCTCTTCTAACACTGATCCTTGCTAGTATGATGTAAGTTTCTTTCTCAGTTGCTGGGTGGGATAAATGCCCCTGTTCCTCTGTTTTTTTGTTCCTCTGTTTTCTTGTTTTTTTCTTACTGTGATTACACTCTAAGAACAAGGCTCATTCTAAGAACTATGCATTACATTCTAAGAACAAGGCTCATTCTGTATGTTGTCATCCTCTCATTTTGTGCATACACGAACCTTGAGTCCTGACTGTACCTGGTTTGACGCATCACAACATAGATTTACTGCATCCAATGTCAGACTTCAGTACTATATACCAAATACATCAGACTATCCAGTGTTTCTGGCAAAACAATGCAATCCTGGTGTTTCTGAGGATTCTTCTCTGATCTTGAAATTGTTAATGATATTCTGAAAAATCTTGCTTCACTACAGGATAAGCAGATGGAACCATACAAAAACTCTTCTCTGATTTTAGTGATGGAGAGACAGAGGACAGTGGTGGTGAATATATGGATACAAAAACAGTCTCAGGTCGGCATAGCAAGTTTTCCTCGCAGCTCCAATCCAAGGCTTCATTAAGGTCAGTGACTTTACGTGTTAAAAGTTTTATAAATTAATGGCATGAACTGTTATTTTTACTGTTTGCAATTTAGGCTGTTATTTGGGTCCCAATAGATGATATAAACAGTTCAACTACTGAATGATGAATCTGATTGGATGGTGCAGCATATCTGTTTGTAATTACTGGCACAAAACAATCTGAGATTGCATAAATATGTACCCAAAATTTTCCAGGCCTAAAAGAATACACAGGTCAGACAAGAGTTTGCCAGAAGAGTTGTTTGACCAGTTAGAAGATGAGCCACTTGACTTGCTTGATCAGCACAAAACACGATCAGCCCTGCGATCATCTGCGCACCTTAAAAGAAAGCAATAATCAGATGATGAGCCAGAGATCGACCCTGAAGGGTGGCTGATAGCTTGTGGAGGGAAAACAAAGAAGGAAAAGGCCACTGACCCTGATTCAGATGTGAGGAGTGAAGCAGGCAGTTTCAAGTCTGTGAACTCCAGGAAAATTAAGAAGCGCAGGAAAACTTCAGATTCTGGGCGGGCTTACACTGGAAATGAATATGCTAGCAAGAAAGCTGGATATGAGAAGGAAGGACAAGCTTGAGCCATATGCGTATTGGCCATTAGATCGCAAGATGATGAGCCGTAGACCAGAGCATCGAGCAGCTGCGAGGAAAGCGATGGCCAAGGCTGAAAAAATGGCCAAGAAGCCTGAGGGCAAGAGTGCTTCAACTGCGCTGTCCATGAAGCTCATCAATTTTAATAGTCAGAAGAAAGGCAGCAAAAGAAAGAGCAGGTGAAAAACCTGTGTAGATTGATATATCAGGAAAGGATCTGCGCTTTGGCTGTAAGCTCGTCAATGAAAAGTTGGGTTTTCCAGGGAGTACAAGCAGTTATCAGCACTCGCATTTCCTCCTGTTCTGGAGAAAGGCAAATTCTTAAATTTGGATCCTCGAACAAGTCCCAACGGAATTTACTCCAGACAGCATCTTGATTGTAGTTATTTTCAAACAATTTTGTATTCCCATTAACTAAACTAGTCATTAAAGAAAAAGAGAGAGAGTTCAAAACTGTTGGTAACTCAGTTGATAATTTATATTTTAAACTATAAACCTCTCCCCTACATGTTCCTACTCAATTTGAGTGGATATTCTGCGTCCTCATGACAAATGCATTCTTTACTCGTGCTCAAATCTACCCTTGAAAAACAGATCCCAGGTGATCAAGTGCTAGCATGAATATTGGGCGTACCTGCCTAAACATCCGAGTTGAAAGCACGCTAGTATTTGTGGGTGCCAATATGGAACATTCTTGCTTGCTTGCTTGTGATACGAGTATTGCAGTTGTTTATCCATCCCAAAACTTATCCGACAGAATTCCATCGGATCAATATACCTTGACAACTACACGTTGAGAACATTTTTAATAGACTTTTTAAATGTACCACAAACAAACTTGACGCAAAAAACCACCATTATGCTGACAGTAAATTGTTAGCTCAAGATTCATTACAATTGACTACATGGAACAAAAATTAAACAAGCCCGCTACTATTCATATTATGAGAAAGAGAGTTACAAAAACAAATAGTATTTCCAGCGAATATTTACTCGGCGAAATCTGACTATTCTCCTTTCCCGAGCAAATAGTCACCTGATCGATGTCAGACGTCCAACTAGTTACATTTGAAAGGTTAATTGAACTCAACCAGTTCACCAGAAAACAGGATACTGTGAGGATTCCAGTGGTACTCTGCAACAAGTAGCTAGGGCGAGTAATCCATCTAGCATGCTGTTATATGATAATATCTCCTACTAGACCTACCACATCTTTATATTTTACACATTTGAGCTGCTGAAAATTGAGTTACTGTCATGCATTGGTGAAATGATAGAATGGCAGGGCCTTAGACGTTAATTCATACATATATTCAACGTTCCTATCCCCAGCTCGATGTGTTCTTGCTATAGCAAACAGAGAGAGATAAAGTAACAAGCTTACAACACCTTCAAGCAGCTCCGGTTCACTTGAATGGGGCAAAAATGATCGATGAGTTGTGGCCACCAAACCCAAATGAATTAGATAACGCAGCCTTAATGTCTAGTCTCTCTTTCTTCGGGCCCACTAATACACTCGTGTCCTGAATTTTATTTTTAAAAGCATGAGGTGAACGCCATCGCATATAAACCTACAATGCCAAAGGGGCAAACGAGAAAAGCAAAGGAGCGAACATACCATGCCTTGATCTGGATTTTCTAGATTGATATTTGGATGAACCCATCCTGTCCGTATTGCCTGTACAAAGTAACAAAATACAACATCAAGAACCGATGAAAAACTTGTTCTAAGTTTGGGGAGGAGGAATAACTCGACTATTGTCACTTGAGAAGTGCAGTTTCCATGTTCCTTCTCTCATGGCAACATGAGAAGTGTATTTATTATGAATAGAAAAAAAGAAGAAATAAAAGAGTTCATCTGTTTTGGCAATTTGTAAATGTCATATCCATACTTATCGTGGGTGCAAGAATTAAAGTGACCCTTTCCTCCTCCGGTTCTCTTTATGTGCTTCAATTTGAGTTAAGATAAAAAGGTATCCATATCTCATGAATGCTAAATCAATTTACCTGTATTGCGGCTATGGCTTCCACAGCACCAGCTGCTCCCAGTAAGTGACCAATCATGGATTTTGTTGCGTTCACCCTCAACTGTGAATGTGGAAAAACAACTGTGTCACACGTTCGCAATGGATGGCCATGCAGAAATTAGGCAGCGATTATGACAGATGATACGTACACCAGAATTCTGGCCAAAACAATGCATGAGAGCTTGATACTCTTTGAGGTCACCTGCCGGTGTGGATGTAGCATGTGCATTTATGTAATTCACATCCTCTTTGGATATCCCAGACTGTGATAATGCCTTCTCTATGCAGAGAATCACACCAACCCCTGCATGTTTTCATGTGGTGCAGAAGGCACATTAGTTAGCTTGTAAGGCCTTGAATGGATAAACAATATAATCAAGACAAGAACAAGTTGCAACAGAAAATTTTCATTTGGTTGCTGTAATTCAGAGAGAGAACCAATTCAAGCATCTAATAGCCTAAAAATGAAAGTGCATCACTTCTGGGGAAATGCAACATTTAGGAGAAAGGTTCCCAGTTGCCAACTCACAGAAATAACTAACAAAAAAATAAAAATAGCAGCACACTGTCCAAAAGCCTGTGAATCAACTCAACTGGAAAATGCCTCATGCAAATTTGTAGGATTGCTGCAATGATCCATATGCTACGTTGAGAACTACTCTTGAAAAGGACAGTAGAATTTACCTCAAATAGGAATATTACTACAACTATCTGTACCTTCTTATAGCCTTGATATGACAAGAGGTAGATTTTTTGTTTTTTTGAAATATGTTTCGCAAGACTTTGATGAAAGGGCCAGACCACTACATTCCTTTTGGAATAGAAAATAATTACAAAATCCCCCATGTCTCTACTTCGATGAGTACCGAAAGGCAACCATGAGAATGCAACGAGCCTATTTGAAATTGTGGTAGAGATTGTTTTTTAAAGTGTTTTTTATTTAAAAATATATTAAACTAATATTTTTATTTTTTAAAATTTTATTTTCACATCAGCACATCAAAATAATCCAAAAACATATAAAAAAATTTCAAAAACATTGTTAGACGCAATGCCAAAGAATCTAAGAAGCAAGGGGTCTTGATATCAATCAATACTGCACTGGCTCCGAATTAATTACATAATCATGAGGTGCATCAAAATGAAGGAAAAATCAAGATCCTCAAGCGTATCTTTAAATTACCATCATGCCCACATAGAGATTTAGTGTGTAAGATTATAGGTATTTTAGAGGGGCACACTACCATCAGGACGTGGCTCAGTCATATGATAAGCATCACATGTAAAGCTCCCTCCAAGAAATTCTGCATGGATATTGCAACCTCTTTTCTGCGAACAAAAACTAACCATAGATTACCATGTGAAGAAGAAAAAATAGCAATCTACCATCACCATGTATATAGCATTTAGCAAGCAATGCACACGTTGTGCGCAAGGGGAGAGAGCGAGAGAGAGAACGGCGCCAGTGAATGTTCTAATTCTCTTCTACTTCCTCTTCTCATCAGATCATGCGACTTTATTTGGATTAGATAAGACAATTACCTTAGCATGTTCTAATTCTTCTAGAAGCAGAACACCAGCTCCTTCCCCCATGACAAATCCATCCCGATTCTGTTTATTACAAAAGACTTTAAGAGGGGAGAACTCAGAACCAAAACTTCTTGGAGAGGATAGAGCAGTGAATCAATAAATAAATTAGTGTAATTTATTCACCAGATAATTCTTCACTGGCTTGACTACTATCATGTTTAAAATGAATAAAACTTCTTTCTTTTAAGAAACAAATTACAAAAAATTGGTTTCTTCCTTTTCCTGTTCCTTTCCTTCGGTGTGTGTTGGTATTTTTAATGATAAATTACCGTGTCCCAAGGCCGTGAAGCTCTTGTTGGATCATCATTCCTCTGAGAAAGTGCTCTGCATGCCACAAAACCCCCTAATCCTGCACCAACGATTATGAATTCATATCAGCTTCCTGCTATGCCAAGAAGCATAGGACAGGTATAACTCAAGGAAGAAGAAAAAAACACCTATGGGAATAATTGCTGCGTCAGAGCCACCACAAAGCATAACATCCTGCAAGTTCATATATTATAGTTCACAAAATTGGGTGTTGGATATTAACAAGTGATCTTAAGCATCCCACACTTTTGCTGTTGAAAATGAATTGAACACGAGATGCTTACAGCTTCGCCTCTAATGATATGGTTTGCTGCATTCAATATACAAAAGTTGCTGGTTGCACAAGCAGTGGAAATTGAATAATTTGGTCCCATCCATCCCTGCAGTTACATGTGACAAACACAAGTTTAAAGGTCGATTTTAAATACCCAAACCATCACCTGTATGCTTTGATATTACATCTTGAAAATTATAGCTTACCAGATCCATTGCAAGCATGGCAGAACCCATATTTGTAGTTGCAAAAGGAACACAGAAAGGATTCATCTTCTTGTATGAGATCCTTAAAGCTTCAATTGCATCATTGAAAACCTTTCGATAATCACCCAGAAGCAGCAATTAATTCATCGATAAAATTCTATGACACAATGAATATACACATTTCTTCATTCAGTAATTGTATGAGTACTATCCTTTAAAGGTGGTTGGTAGGTGCTTCATAAAGTCATTTTTCTCAACATTTTCATCATCACAGACAAAATATCTTAAACTGTGAGGAGATTAGGTCTACCTTCATCCCACCCATTGCTGAGCCAATCAAAACTCCACACTTCGTTTTATCCAATTCATCCATCACATCCTCAGTAATCCCTCCATCCGCCAAGGCTTTTTTGCCAGCAGTAAGCATGTAAAGCATGAATTTATCCATTCTCTTCGACAATTTTGGAGCAACCCATCCATCAGTTGAGAAAGACTTGATTTCTCCAGCAATTCTCTGCGCAAAGGGGAAAAAATAGTTTCTAAGGGTAATAGCACTTAATTACAGCGAGCAACAAATGGAAGAAAAGATGTGTTGAAAAAATCAGTTACCGACCGTGGGAAATTGAGCACAGTCAAAAGCCTCTATCCGAGTCACACCGCTTACACCTTGGAGAAGATTATTGTAGAAGACACCTGGATCATGACCAAGAGGTGAGACCACACCCATCCCTGTCACAACTACTCGCCTTTGCCTCGTAAGTGGTTTCTTTTTTGTCTCCACTTCCCTTGTAGGTTGCACAGCTTCAGCCATGGCTTGCCCTGAAATATTTAAAGACAAAAAAAAAAAGCGCATGTTCGGAGTCTGTCATTTGCACGCAGCGAAAGACAACTTCTCTCTCACACGAACGATGGGTAGTTTTCTTGTAAGAAGAGAGAGAGAGAGATGGAAAACAAAGACTCAGCAAACTCTTTTATACACACACGATGTCCAAACTCTCTGCCTCGTAAAAAGCATGAAAGCAAAGTTAAGGCATCAATATTTGCTTTCCAAAGTACTGCACTCATTGATTTGAAAAATCTCAAACAAAGCAGCAGCAAGATCCTGCTTACACCGATTACAAGACACACAAACGAACAACCATTTGAATTATATAATAAATTAAGTAACAGAAGAAGATACCGGAAGTAGCGGGGGGACTGAGTCGTCGTCTCAAGAGTCCACCAGAAGCGTAGTAACTGCTACAAGGTTCATCAGCCAAACAAGAGCTCATTAATCCTTTAAAACTCAACGTACTTTTATTATTAGTGTTGTCATTTGAAGGAGAAGAATGGACTATTCCCCTAATACTGCTGCTGCTGCTGCAGCATTTCATAGGAAGAGCAGCCGCCTTAGCCTTCCGTCTGCGACTAGAATTATACGACGGTGGAGACAACGGGTGTGCGCTTTCCTTAGCGCACGTGACCGACATGCAAGCCGCGAACAGCCACGTGCACAGCGGAGATGACAATGAAGCTGACCCCGTCATGTGTTTTCCTCTCTTAATTTCTTCTGTCTCAATCTATCTGTTGTTATTAATAGTATACTCCATGTTAGAGAGAGATCGAGAGTTTATTTTTTTAAGAAAAGAAAAGTACGTGCTATTAAGAATGAATGAATGAATCTGAAAGAAATAGAGGAGTTGAGAAAAGATGGAGAAGAAGAGGAGAGGGACAGAGGTCTCGCTCGCTCGCTCATGTTAAATAAATAATAAATAGGTGTTCGTGTCTCGCCATGTATCTGAGTCTTCTCGTCCTGTACGATGCCAAGTGCTCTTTCTTGTTTTTAAAAAAACATAAAAGAGGGATCAGTGGTGTGTTCGTTGGGCTAAATGGTAACCGAAAGAGGCAGGGCAGGGGGGTGGATCACCTGTTTGTGTGTTTTCAATATATTTATTTATATATTTTCCAAGTGGTGGCGGAATATGCATCCTCCTCTTACTCTGCTCTGCAGTACTCTACTGATTGCTTGGTCCATTATAATAATGCTAATAAATCTTCACGCGCGGTTGATTATTGGCCAGGACCACCACGTCTATTTCTACAAGTAATCAACCACCTTAAGAAGAAGAAGAAGAAGAAGAAGAAGAAGAAGAACCCCCCCACTCTACCGTGTCTCCTTCTGATCTTATTAATCACGTACGTACGGGGTTATTAATTATAGCTAAGTCGGCTACTAATATATATATAATTATATATATGATCTTAAGCACTCCATTAATTATAATTACCACCTCCTTTAATTTCTTCTTTGCTTTAATTTGCCATTCTATACATATATATATATATATAGATTTTATATATAGATTATATATGATCTACGTACGTACGTACGTACCACTCTGGAGTCATTCGTGCTCTATTCATCGATTAATTAATTTATGCTATTAATTATAATCTTAATTTGAGACTTCTTTTACATAAAACAAGACTTCTACTGTTTGACAAATAATAATGTAAAAAAGAAAGATAATGATTTGCTGTGGCGATCGATAAAATTGTGAGTGTTATAGCTAGCAGTAAAGGCAATATTGAGGAATAGAGATGGTGATAATGGCGGCAATTAATAATGGTTTTGACATGATGAAAGCTGTGGCAAAGGTGCTGGTGGTGTAGAAGTTGGTAGGGTGGTTGTGGTCATGGTAATTACAGTTGTTGAATTATATTGCAATGCAATCTCATGATCTAAAAGTATTTTAATTTCAACTAGTGATCACCAAGTTTATATTAATATTAATAACAAGTTTATGGGGTTTTTTTAACCAAAACTGATAAAATCAAGTTGATTCTTTATTAGTCGAAGTGAATAAATGATAGATTATGGATCATTGCATGATTTCGAATAAACCTTGGCCTTGAATGTATAAAAACTTGTCTAGATTGAGATTTGTGTTTGTTAGGTTCTTAATAAATGTTCTTCGTGTTCTTCACGATTTAATTTTTGATTCGTTTTTCTACGAAAATTTTTATGTTTTGTGTTAATTTTCAACTTTGATTTTGTTTCAGTTTAAAATTTTATTTTTGTTTAGTTTTCGAGTTAAATCTTGGTTTTTTGTTCCGTTCATAGTTGAACCAGTGTCTTTGGGTCGAACCGTTTTGGTTTTGTTTTGGGTTAGGTACTTAAGGCTTTATTTATATGGACAACATTTTGTTAAGGATTTTTTGGCCTAAGAAGATTTTTAACAAATACACCCTTAAATCCATTTTGAGATACAAAAATAGATAATAATAATAAATTAAAAAATAATTTTTGCTTGTTGCATACAACTTAATCCTTACAAAAAAAAATTGTATTTTATTTATAAAAAGAAGAGAAATATTTTTAGAATTATTTTTTTTAGAGAAAATGCAATAAGTTGTAAAATTCTTTAAGAATTTGACCAATATTTCAATAACCCTAAACATTTTAATTCCTGAAAATTAATAATTAATATTCTAATATAAATGTTGGACCTACCAGTAGGCTGGTATTTAAGTTTCAAAAGTTGACTAGAAAATTCTTTGAATTATTTTGGATATACATCAATTTTTATTGTGATTATTTTTTCATCACAATATACTAGCTGAGGAAAATATTTTTGTCTTCTATGATAGGTGAACCCTGTCAGGGCACTTACATGGATTCTTGATATAAATATTTACCTGGACATACAGACCCGTAATAAATATGGGGGGGGGAATACAAAAATAGATAATAATAATAAATTAAAAAATAATTTTTGCTTGTTGCATACAATTTAATCCTTACAAAAAAATTGTATTTTATTTATAAAAAGAAGAGAAATATTTTTAGAAATATTTTTTTTAGAGAAAATGCAATAAGTTGTAAAATTCTTTAAGAATTTGACCAATATTTCAATAACTCTAAACATTTTAATTCCTGAAAATTAATGATTAATATTCTAATATAAATGTTGGACCTACCAGCAGGCTGGTATTTAAGTTTCAAAAGTTGACTAGAAAATTCTTAGAATTATTTTGAATATATATCAATTTTAATTGTGATTATTTTTTCATCACAATATACTAGCTGAGGAAAATATTTTTGTCTTCTATGATAGGTGAACTCTGTCTGGGCACTTGCATGGTTTCTTGGTATAAATATTTACCTGGACATACAGACCCATAATAAATTTGAAATGTCAGATTTATTTATAAGTATAAATCTTAGTTCTAAATCATATATGAATTACTGATTAGGAACCCATGAACACCTTTAAACCACATCCAGACTATATAGTGTAGTTTATTTTAAGAAATGTGTGCTATGAGTATTAATATCTTCTCTAGCAATAACCCGTTTTTTATCCTGAAATTTTAAATAAGGCTAGTTTATTCAAACCTTTTAATGATTTTAAATCAAATAATTTGATGATAGCTTTTTAATCATGATGTTGCAACACCGTGCACACACTTGCAAATTTAAACGTTTTTATTACTTGCACACACTTGCGACAAACCATATAGTTAAAATTGATGAATTTCAAAAATCATAAGATTATGTGCTACTATATCGTGGTTGACCCATGGATCAATTCGATTTCAATCCAAAGATTTTGGATTATTCCAAATTCTGAACATGTCGAGCTTTAAATTTTAAAAGGCAAGACCCAAACACTATTTCCACTTATAAATTTGGATCCCATTAGTAGTCGCCACGTCCACATTTATCACCTCTAATTAATGAAATTGCAAATTTGCAACCTAAACAATATAGAGGAAAAGAATTGAAAATGTGTGGGAGCATCCTTATTACTTATTACAACCTTTTTATTGCTGGCATAGCGTCATCATTTATTTTTATTGTATTCATAACCATAATTATATAAAATTTATTATTATTATTTATAATTTTATACACGTTGCTAAAAATAAAAATTGACCCAACCATTTTTACTACCATTATCTCGTAAGAAATGTATAGTTTTTTATGTGCAAACCAACACAAGTATTTATCAATGAACCATTTTCATAGAAGAGATATCATTACAATATTTGGACCGAAAAACATTTTATTTTTACACCTCTTACATAGATATCTAATACCACGTCCACTAATATTTTTTGAATTAGATAATGTGTAATAAATAAAACCCTCAACCCCTTTATAATAATTCATCTTATGCAACTTTTTGGGTGAATCTTGATATAAATAGTATCTTTGTTTATATTTATCATTTTTCTAGTAGCTTATATAAGAAAAAAAAATAACATAAGTGTGATTTTTATAGGTATTTTCAATAAATAAAACATTCCTACAATATTTTTTATTTTACATATAATTGTGGATATAATTCTCCCGTTCATAGAGCGCTCGTCTTCGTCAAATGATCATTGTTTCTCAATAGCCAACCACATTGTCACCACATGCTTCAATGAAACCCTCTGCGACCACTTCTTTGGAAGAATTGCTTTACAGAGTTTTGAAACCTTTTCGGGGACTCGCATGCGCGAAACATATATATATATATATATATATATATATATATATATATATATATATATATATATATATAAAAAAATATAAATATATAAATA
>Ga0325404_1000445_pt1 | contig 40908 bp, 21 predicted proteins | sample PopdelMetagenome_18_FD_205664 | JGI IMG/M metagenome (GOLD analysis project Ga0325404, IMG submission 205664) | Populus deltoides microbial communities from Bellville, Georgia, United States - Xylem-Control-R1 | ecosystem: Host-associated > Plants > Phyllosphere > Stem > Wood/Secondary xylem...
AAAAATATTTTAAAAAACAACCGCAACCACAATCCTAAACATGCTCTAGACACCATGGTATATATAAAGAAATGAGACCCTTTCATTCAAGATAATTTCACATAAAAACTATTTGCAACTTTTGAATTAATTCAATTAAAAAGTTTTAATAAATTTTTTTATGTGAAGATTCTAAATGAAATTTAATATCTAAAAATAATATAAAAATAAAATAGAGACACTAAAAAGAAAAAACTAATGTTTAAACTCGTTTTTTTTTTTAAATATCTATCAATCCATTATTTTTTTAAAAGATACTTGAAATAACAAGATAAAGATAATAAGGGTAATATAGGAGACAAAATGAATTGAATTTTATTTTTTTAAAATATATGAACTTAATTTATTTATCAATTAAATTAAAATTAAATATCATAATTAAATTTAATTACTTTAAAAGTATTAATCTTGAATTTAAAATTTTCTTTTATGAACCTGTCACACTTGCTATTCCAATACACTTTGATATTTTGCCTCGTAGCTTAAATATCTTAAGAAAAATACTATTCAAGTAAATAGTATGTGTTCATTTTTTATTTTTGTCATTCTTTGTCAAATTATTATCTTTTTCTCATCTTTCACGGATAAAACTAAAAGAATATTTTTTTTTGAGTATGATAAGTGAGAATTAAAATTTTTTATTTTTATATTTTAAAAGTGTTTTTTTTAAATGTGCGGATATCAAAAATAATTTTTAAAAATAAAAAAAATAATATTTTGATATAATTTTTAACAAAAAAAAGTACTTTAAAAATTAACCGCTACTACACCTTAAATACTCCAAGATATACTATAAGAAAAAAAATCATGTTTAAATATTTTTTTTATTAGTGTGGGATATCCAGACCAGCTTGTGTGCATCACAATTATTCTTTATGGTCTATTAAACACCCTACAAGCCTAGTAAACAAGTAAAATATCATATAAATAATAGGTATATACATAAAAGTCAAACTTAAAACAGCAAAAAAAAAAAAAACAACTCCCATGCACTGAGCACGACACTCAAGCGTACGTTTAACTACTTTTTCATTGCTAATGTTATGGCTTACCTTTTTTTATTGTTAAACCTCGATGCCGTCCTTGTTATGATGAAGTATTTCAGCTCTTACAATAATAATTTATAATAAAAAATTAAATTTTATTTTCAAGTTTCAAAAGATTCAAATGTTATTATCAGAACTCATGAGAAAATCAACTACAACGGATATATTTTTCAAACACGTTACTTGACAATATGAGAACAATGCATAATCTCCAATGTCAAGTAAATCTTAACTCTTGAAAAGTCTCACAAAATCCAAAGAAACTGTATTAACACTTGCTTGGATAAAATATCACGAGTTGAAATACGATACGTGCAATTAATGGGACGTGAGTGGGTGCCGTGGCTGCTGGTAACGTGTTGTTTTTCGTCACTTACTCCCCCTCCGCCCTACTTGGAGGCTCCAATGATCATCTTTTTTAATTAATATAAATTTTTGGATTAATTTACATGTATTTTTATTAATTTTATAGATCTTAAAAGTTAATAATCTTGTGAATTTCTAAATTTATAAAATTTAATCTAATAATTTTTAAAAAGTAAATTTAAAATGTAATTAATTAAGCCATATCCTTCCAGATGAAACTTGAGATCATGGATGGATGGGCCTGATCACGTATCCCTTTCGTCATTGCTAAGGTCATAAACGGCTATATAAACCCAACCCAGACCATTTTGTATCTAGACACGATTCTGTCCCAAATCACCGCTCTTTTGCACCTTTAAAAAAAGGCCACGCACACGCACCTCTTAACTGTCACTGCCATGGCTGCTGCTGCGTAAGAAGCCGTAGCTTGCTTTCTCTCAATTCTTCAACTTGTGTTTTGCTGTTTGATTGATCTCTCCCTGCTTTTTTGTTTTGTTTTCTGTATTGGAAGTTTGGATAAGAGCGTACCAGAGAAATTGCCCCCATCATTGGATGCGACTGCAGAGCAACCTCCACTATTTGATGGAACTACCAAGTTTGTTTTTTTTTTTTTCTTTTTTTTGTTGCTGTGATTGACAGTAGTAAGAATTTTGTTTCTAAATTAGTTGTTGTTTTTGTTGTGTCTAAGGTTGTATACATGCTACACCTGTCCATTTGCCCATCGAGTCTGGATCACCAGGAATTTCAAGGTCTCTTATCAATCCATTCTGTTCTTTGCTGTCACTTTCCTTTTTTTTTTTTAATTTATTTTTTCTTCTTGATGGGTGCAGGGATTACAGGACGAGATTAAGCTAGTCCCTCTAATCCTTCAAAATAGGCCTGCTTGGTATTCAGAGAAAGTTTACCCTCCAAACAAGGTCAATACTTCCTTTCTTTATGCTTCATTAATGCTTCCTTTACTGTTATCCGTCACTCATACCCTATTTTTCAAGAAACGATACACTATTCTTTGATTTTTCTTTCTATTTTTGTAGACAATATTGCAGGAGGTCACCAAAGAAAAAAGAAAAAAAACCCTGCAATGCATCAGTCTAACAAGTTTCCTGTTAAAAACCCACAGAGTAGGGTTTATAGTTGGGGTAGTATGAGCTGTAATAGCATTGTTTTTGAGGCACTGTCGATTCTGCTTTGTTCTCGTATGGCTCTAGTGAAGTTGTTTATGATGGCTCTCGTAAAATAGTGTGGTCATAAAGCTGATGAATTATAGAATTTAGCCTGATACTTACTAAATTATTGGCCGTTACATCAATTTTTCACTGAATGTTCCTGGAGTATAGTTCTGATTTTTGGAGTAGTACTAATTTGATAGCTAGTTGTATCAAGTGCGTACGGTTGCTGTTTAACCTATGAATTATTTATCATTTCTTGGTTGACTGCAAAACCATTTTTGTTCACAGGTTCCATCACTGGAACACAATGGCAAAATCACCGGGGAGAGTCTTGATTTGATTAAGTACTTAGAAAGCAACTTTCAAGGACCTTCCCTTCTCCCTGAGGTAAGATGCGTATGATTCTCCTGCACTCTTGATGTGAACTCCCAATCAAATTGAAAAAATTAACAAAGTAAGTTACTGTAGGATCCTGCTAAGAAAGAGTTCGCTGAAGAGTTGTTCTCCTACACTGATACATTCAACCGTACAGTGTTTACTTCATTCAAGGGAGACCCGGCGAAGGAAGATGGTAACTTCAGATTTTCCTCTCTTTCTATTTGTGGTGTTTCATATATAAACTGGACTAACTATAATTAGTAACTTGCTTCAGGTCCTGCTTTTGATCATCTAGAAAATGCTCTGCATAAATTTGGTGATGGGCCATTCTTCCTTGGTCAAGAATTCAGTTTGGTATGTTTTCAGTTAATACCACGAGCACCTTAGCCTGTTCTGTTTGTTGAATTTTTCACCGTATATATATGTTTTCAGAAATATGTATGGTGAATCATTTGCCTTTGCACATTATTTGAGTGTGATGTGTTTTATATGTATGTTTATTTGTTCTCAGGTGGACATAGCCTATATCCCATTCGTTGAAAGATTCTGCATCTTCCTGTCAGAAGTGTTTAAGTATGATATTACTGCTGGCAGACCAAAACTGGCAGCTTGGATTGAGGTAATTTGGAACCCATTTTTTCTTCATCTGCCCCCCGTGTTCCATGCTCTTTCACTTTGTTCCTCCCAGATTTACCTGGTTCTGTACTCTTTATCTTTTTCACCGTTTGGTTTAAAGCAGTTTACTGGATCTTCCATCTTGCATGACTTAGATCATGTCTGGTTATTGTGTTGGCCTCTTCTCTAGTGTCTAATAATTAAGCTTATGATGAGCAATCATTTGCTGTTACGCAACTGAACATTTGAGCTGAATGTCCTAGCGCTCCTTATCTTGAACGAGTAGTGAAGAAGAGGCTGAGCTTCTTTTTGGGCTAGAGATTTTGGTTTTGGATGGTAACTTGTCCTTTTATAAATCCAAACGCAGGAGTTGAACAAGATTGAGGCTTACAAGCAGACAAAAACTGATCCAAAAGAGATGGTTGAAGTTTACAAGAAGCACTTTATGGTAAAGAGTCAAAACCATCCTGATATGCTTATACCATCCTGATATGCTTATAATTCATGGAAGTTGTGGTGAAGTAACTGATCACCTCTTTATGTTTGCTTCGCAGGCTTAGAATGAAAATGCCACTACACTGAATAAGGGCCCTGGGGTCTCTTAGCTGAATAAGATTGGTTGTCTTTGTAGGGTTAAGGCGCAGATATATATATATATATATATAGTAGTCGATGTTTCAGGGTTGGTCTCCACAGGTGTCTACTTATAGCTCTGATAAATAATGAAGAATAAGCCTCCATTTCATTTTAGTTCAGTGAGCATGTCTCGCTCAGTGTGTTCGCTAGATTTCCAGGATGGCATTACTTTTGCACCTGTTTTTAGGCTGGCGATGCTGCTAGTACTTTTACTCCAAGCTCTTTGCATGGTGTTTAACGAAATGCTTGTCTTGTAGTATGAATATAAAAGCTCCTGGTACTTCTGTGATATTGTTGCTCGCCGGAATTTGTTGCTTCCTATTAACAGTTAAGAATCCGAGGCATCCGTGTTCTTCCACAGAAGATAGTTTTGGCGATGATATAACAGGCCTTTCTTATGGGGCACTAGAATTAGGTGATAAGCAGGTTAATGAATTTTGCATTTTCTATCTCGAGGATGTTAGGTTTATACAATGGAGTGTACTTCTTCTCCGATACATAAACTACATGACACTTGAATTAACCTTACTGCTACTTATACTAATAGCAATAAACAACTTCACGCCCTGAAGATTTAGAATTAGTCGAGATATATATAAGTTGATTTGGATATTTATATTAATTAAAAAAAAATAAACTATATTATAATCTAAAAAACAAGAAGCCACGCAAATGGCTTATAAAAATAATATCAATAGTGATAAATATTAAGATTATTGAAACATAACCTGATGGGCATTGGACTGATGCTAACAAAACTTATTAAGTTAGTTGAATTGTGTACCGGTGCTCTAACACCACTGAAGAACTTCGCCACCCAAATATGTGGGGTTTTTTTTTTTTATTTGTTAAATTAGTACAATAAACATAAAAAATTGATAGAATAACACTGCTCGAAAGATCAAATAGCATCTTTCACCAAATTGTTTTTTAGAAATGTAATATTTACTAAATATTACTATTTCCAAGCATGAGATATTTAGTAAATATTGTATTTTTAATTACGATGTTATTCCACTAATTTTTTACTTGTTAATTACTCAATTTATCCCAAATATATATACAGAAGATCACACATCAGGACCAAACAAAATTTAAGAGCAATGTTGTGCAACAGACGTAAATGCAGTGATCTACGTTTCTTTATCTCCATCTCTTATTTTAGAAGCTATACATAGGACCTCTATGATTTCACATCTTATTTGCTTTATGACTTGTATATTTTTGCTGGTTTGACTGCATTTTATTCCTGTGCATAATTGTCAATTCCTTCTGTGTCTTCCCTTTTTATTTTTATTTTTTTAACCTAGATCATTCTAGACGTCGGTCAAGCTTTTATTTATTTATTTTTTGTTTTTAAATTTATATTACGTGAAAATTAAAAGAGAAAGCTATGGGCAGTAGAAATGGAATTATATGTGTGAAGGATGGTGTTGAGCAGGCGTGCGTTGGAGGTTGAATCATGATAAGTTCAACTCCATGACATTTAAAGTTTCTTTTCTTGTGTTTAATTTAACTTCTTAGTTTTGTTTTGGCATTTTTATTTTAAATATCGGCATGAATGGATTTATTTGCAGTTTAGTGGGAGTTCAAGAATGAAAGAAGAATTGAGCCTGTTTGGGAGTGTGGTTGCGGTTATTTTTTAAAGTGTTTTTCATGCTGAAATGCATCAAAATGATGTTTTTTTATTTTTTTAAAATTATTTTTGAGATCAGTGCATCAAAACGATAGAAAACACACAAAAAAATTAATTTTTAGTAAATTTGTTTTTGAATTTTTGGGGAACGCGGTTTGCACCGTATGAAATCTACAAGATAGAGAATATAAAGACGTGGAATGTGCATATTAAGATTTTCTAAAATTGAGATGTTTTGTTTTAGTATTATGTTTTGTGATATATTAAGACATGGTAGGTGCACAATAAGATTTTCTAAAATCATGGTGGACGCAATAATTATAACAAAATAAAATTTTTAATTTTTTTTATATTCATTATTTTATTACATTCCAATAAACACAAAAAGTTAAAGATATTTAATATTGATATAAAAGTAAAAGAAAAAAAAATTAATAGAACTCTAAACTATGTCATCATCGATAATCTTTTATTGAGTAGAACTCATCCATAATCATAAATGTTGTGAAGTTCACAACAATGTCTTTTTCTATATAAACAACTAAATTGTCGGTAAGAAATCAACATTAATTTTGTTACAAAGCCTTATTTTCACCAACTCTATTGTAGAAAAAGCTCGCTCTATACTTTTGATCTTCTAGAAGTTATCATTGCTTTACATAATTTAGAAAGAGTAGTCAATTTCTAAAACTTTGGATATTTTAGCTTATAATATTACAATTGAAATCTCAAATGAAATTTCTCTTACTCACTAAAATCTTTGGCTTAAAAGTTTTTAGCCAAATTGTATACATCATCAACATTGAATGAGTTATAAGAATCATGAGAACATAATGCAGAACTTAAAATAAGAAGCTCAACTGTTTGATCATAAAAACTACCATTTAACTCTTGTAATTAAAAGTCAATTGCAGCTACAAATATATCAACTTTAAAATGATGTTCAAAAGTTATGAGAACTTCACTCTAATGATGATACTTGCCACACGCTATTGTATATTGTGCTTTTAAATCAAGAATATCAATATCATTTTATGCACAAAACTCTTTGACATTTTGAAGAAAAGGTTCTAATCCATCGTCATGTAACTTTTGAATCAATGACTGTAGATGAAATTAAACTTATGACATTAACAGTGTCATGATCTTGTTGCTGCAAAGCTTGACATAAAACATTAGCAATTCTCATAATTTGTTTTTATCAAATGCGATATGAAAACAAATTCAAAAGATGTTAATGTCAAATCAACTCTTTATGTATCACCTTGTCGAGAATAATTTGCTCTATCTTTAGAGATAGTATTGATAACTTTATAAGTTGCATTAAACATCCTTAAAAAGCTACAAATTAATTGAAAATAAGAACTCCATCGAGTATTGCCAAGTCATTGTAAGGACAAATTTAGATTGCTCATTTTCATGTCTTTATTTAATCTTTTGCAATTTTATTGCTTGAGAAATTTTCAACTCATCATTTATTTACATGAACTAACAGCAATATTAATAATAGAAGTCAAACTTGAAAAAAAATTGATGAACAAGTTTTACTTCTCTAGAGGTAGTAACAATATTAATAATAAGCAAAATGACAATCTTTAAGAATCAAAGCTTAAAAGTCTATTCCACTTACCTTACATATTGTTTACACCATCATATTCTTAAACTCGAATATGTTCTACAAGAAGATCGTAACGAGATAGAACATTGCACACCTCTTGTTTTAGAGTTAAAGTCATAGTGTCTTTCACATGCACAACATAGAAAAAATGCTCCCGAATAAAATCATCTTTGTCAACAAATCGTAATATAATTGTCATTTGTTTCTTTTTTGCTTCATCTCTAGTTTCTTTAATAATGATACAAATTTTGAATTCTCAATCTTATCACCCTTCATAACATTGTTAGTAAAGATACTCAAAATATCCTTTTGAATTCCATGAGAAGTATATTTAGCATTTTGACGGGGATTATTTTTAGAACAAGCCCACCAAGATTATCATTATGACTTCCTATGAGGTTCAAGAGTTCAATAAAATTACCTCAATTTTTTAAACCATGTATTTTATCGTGGTCTCTAAAAGCACATACTTGGAAAGCTAGCCATCAAAAGATATCAATCTAAGGCGTAGACAATTATTCTCAACTTCTTGTGATACTCTTTTATCTACCAAGTTGTGAATATCTTGTGATTGACTCATTAAATCTTCACAACATTTCATTGTAATTCTATGAAGTGAGTTCTCCTTTCTAACATGACTCAATAAAGTACAATAAATCCCATCATTTACCATCATTCAATTAACAAAGACTGTGAATACAAAAGCATCTAATCCTACTTGTTGTATTACCAAAAAGGCAGCAAGGTAGACAAAATATAACTTTCACTACACTTAAGTACTCTAGTCAACTTGAAAATGCTTTAAACGAAGAAGCTTGAAATCAATGATGGTTTTGAAAAAGGATACCCTGAATGCATAGGTTGGAATTGACTGACTTTAAGATATGCACAACAAATTTCTATTTCTTTGGTTAACATGAATATCCCATATCATTAATTAGACATAATCAGATCACATTCCAAAGAAGTAACATGCATTTCTCTATGATGAAATCTTTGATTTTTAGATTGACATTCATCAAGTTCCTGAAATTCAAGAGTTATTTCATCAAGATTTCGAGGAGTTGTCATGTTTGAAGTAGAAGTTACAACAAATACATTGTTATCTAGGAGATCAACATCTAATTTCTTAAAAAAAAAGGTCTAGAGCTCTTTGTTGCCACATCTCTACTCTTAAAACTTCAAGATAGAGTGAACCTAAAAAATATCATCACTATTAGTTCAAGAATTAATCTTGTAGATAAGTAGATTAATCGCAATAAAAAAATAAAACAATTTGCTTATTTCAAAAGTAAATTAAAACAAATGCCTAATAAAAACAAGAATTGTATGATTTCAAATAAAAACATATAACCATACTTACAAGTATAGGAAAAGAAACCAAAAAAAAAAAAATTTCAAATTACTACATGCAGTGAGATGTAGATCTATATGTCCACCAAGTTTCCAAGCTCCGAATTAATAAAAACAAAAGAAAAGGTATAGGTGCTACTGAAAAACAAATTACTTTACCATATCCACAAGATCCCCCCAGTCACATTTAACAACTACTTCTATGAAATCAAAATTAAACCAATTATCAAGATATTAAATCTTTCAGAAAATTAGAAAATAAACAAAACATAGAAAGGAGAGCCACTTACAGAGTTATAGTCGCTGAGGCTGAGTTGCAAAAAAAAATTCTAGAAAGGGATAGACCTAATAGTGGAGTAACTATCAGAAAATCGATAAATACAAACGAAAATAATGAGAGAATATTTCTGTCAGTAAATATCATCGATAATAAAAAAATATTATTACCGACGCGCCTATTTTGTTAGTAAATCTGTCGATAATAATATTTTTTTATTACCAACAGATTTATCAACGGACAAAAAATTACCAATAAAAGATTCATTAACGGAGCATTTCCGTCAATAATTTTATTTAAAAATTAATTACTAATAGAATACATATCTTATGTTAATGAAAAAATTCTATCATTAAGACTGTTAAATGTTGTGAAGACTGTTAAATGTTGTATGGAGTCAGTAGAAAATTGAGAGAACAAAAGAAATTAAGTAGTCTTTTCATCGTTTTCTTTTGTATTTTTAAATTACTTTAATGCTAGTGTGCTGCTCCTGCACTAATATTGTTAGTGTTAATGGCAAGTACGGATGCAACTTACAGGTTATAAAAAATTAAAAGACAAAAATTACTATTACAGTCATAGTTAATTTACCTGTGCTCTATTATCGTGGGTTGGATGAAATGTTAATTTCAATAGCAAAAACAAGTATTTGCAGGCACTATTAATATTTTAATGAATTTCAATCAAAACTAAAGATGATTGAGATCTTCTCCAGCTTGAGTTTTAAACTAAAATCTTGAGTTTTAAACTAAAATGGGTTGGAGTTACCTTTTTATGACCTAAAATTAAAATATCAAGCAGTGTCTTTTTCAACCTCAAAAATTATTTTTAATCTATTTTAATATAAAAATACCTAAAAAACATTAGAACCTCAATGAACCAATTTTCTTAGCCCAAAACATCTAAAAATTGATAAAACAAAATACAAAATTAAGCCAATTTTTTTCTTTATCAATCCCAATCTATTTTTTCTGGTACGAAGAGAGACAAAAAACACCTCAAAGAAAATTTTCTCGTGAAATGAAACCTATGAACACTAAGAATAACTCGTTTGATCGTCCAAACGTGACCAACTAGTGACTTTCTCTCTCCTCCCTTGTTTTTCGATGATCCCCTATTTATTTTATCTATCTCATGGATTAAAACATAGACAAAATAAAGTTTTGAACCAAAATATAAAAAACTCAAAAAACAAAGATTAAAAATAAAATGTAAAAAACTTTAGGGACCAAAAAAGTAAAAAACACGCCTTAGATACAGTTGAAAAAAAAAAAAGCCTGGATTTTTCTTTAGCATTAATTTTAGTCCCCTTGAGCTTTAATTATGTTTCATAAAAAAAAATGAATTTGATTTTGCCAAATCGAGTATTAATTTAATGTCAAAACATTATTTTAACATTTTGAGAACTCTTATGAAATTAATTAAAATAAATTATCAAGTTTAATTCTAAGAATCCGTTTGTTTACGCGGCTGCGGTTGCGTTTTAATTAAAACGCAGTCTGCAGCCGTTTGGTAACAAAAAAACACATAGTTTACTGTGTATGGACCCCACATGTTTTTTCGTATGTGACGCAGAAAAGAAGAAGCAGCATTTTGCTGATTTGTGTTTACTGTGCATGCTAATTGCACTGTACTGAACAGTGCAATTAGCATGAACAATATATATATAAATATACTGTTAATGTGAACAGTGCAATTCTTATAACTTATGAACATTTTTTTTTTCAAGTGTCTTAATTTTTTAATATTTTTTTTTTAAAAAAACTAGTTTAGATTAAATTAAATTCACTTGCACTATGATGTTAACAATTTTTTTCTCAAAAAATTAGTGTAAAGTGAATTAAATTTACTCGCACTGTAATATCAATTTTATACCTGATAATATTTTATCTAATTTTATTACACGTATAAAAACTATAGTTTTTATCGAATGAATTTTGTACGTAATGGAATTATAAATTGTTTAATAGAATAATAAAAAATATTTTATATAAAGTATTATTTATTTCATGATGTAATAGGAATAATTAATTCTACAATATTTAAATTTAAAACCATCAATATTAATATATATTTTTAAATTATTTTATAACATCAATTTCAAAAGTATTCTTAACCAAACACATTAAACTATTTTTTTCCAACCTTAATTTCAACCACAGTTTTAACCAAATACCTATTTTTTCAAACCAACCTCAATTAAAGTATTTTTTATAAAACAACTTTTTTTAAACCACAATCACAATAACTACCGCAATATCAAATACACTCTAAATAAACTAAATGTGAAAGGATCATATTAAAAAGAATATTTAAGCAATCATGAAAAAATATTATTGTGTTTGATGCGTTAGAATATGCTCTACCACTTGAGGCATATTATTTTCATACACCTTTGCTGGAGTCTTGTGGCTGCAGAACTTCTTATGACTTGCCTCCCAGGTGTATAGGCCTATAAAACTCTAGACATCCTTTGTCATAGTTAATTTTGGATCAAATTCAATTAATCATACATAACCTGCATGGTTATATCAACTACTATAATATGGTTATAATAAGTCTTGCTCGTGACGATGGTTATATCAACTATTCTAGACATTCTCATTTAGCTCATTTTATCTTCTTTTTTAGTCCATTCAGAAGCTTATTGGTGAGTTTTGCTTGCACATTTGTCTATGGATGTGAAATTGAAGATAACCTCTGTTCAATATGGAATTTCTGACGATGTTCTTTCATCTTTTTATTGTCAAATTGGGTGTTTGCGTATAGAGCGTTTAGTGATTTGTCTCGTGACTTACCTAGGAAGATTTACCTTGAAAAGATGAAGCGTAGCCCGCCATTGTAGGGTAACCATGCTCGTAGCTCTCTGCAATGCAAGAGTGTTTAATTTGTGCCTGCATAAAAGTTAAGATGCTTAACTTGTAAGAAAATTTAACCGTGGTTAGCTTTATGCGTGAGTGTTGATTTCTGTACAAGATCATTGATGTCAGTGAAAAAAAGAAAGAGAAAAATATGGAGAGACGAGTAAAAATTGACAAAGGGCCCAGACGACCAGGTGTTTCTCCTAATATATATATATATATATATATATATATATATATCAGCTGGAAACGTGAGGGGGATTGATATTTTGAAAGCAAAATATAGCTACTAAGATTTGTGATGTACAAGAGCAGTTCTGGTCATGAATATATCAAAAAACGCTGGCCTTGTTAATGCCCCAGCTAGCTAGACAGTGGCTAAGGAAAAGAATCAGTTCTTTTCTTTCAGTAATTCCATGGCAGCAACATTTCATTGTTGGCGTGTGCTTAAGAACTGCTGTACTATAATCCAATACTACATCTTCACATCCTATTCAGCTTTAGCATATTCTTTGTAGGTCTACAAGCAATGAAATCAGAATGAGCAAGTGCTATTGAGAAAAGTATCAAAATATTTATGCGCCTGAAAATTGTTAAACTTCCTTCGAAACTTATTCTGAAGCTAAACAGGCGTATATATTACACAGGATTAGCCAAGGCAATAACTGAGAGAGAGGGAAATGTACTCGTAAGCTTAAGATAGGCCAGCAAGGATAATGAAAACGAGACAGCCATTTCGATATTAATCCTCGTCACCAACACAAAACCGGCACCACAAAGAAGCCTCCAGAACTGAAACTGCTATGTTCTTGTTTTTTATTGTCTATTTGCTCGTGTTATTTAGCTTCTTGTGCGCTGAACTCTTTTTGATATCTGGGACAGAACAAGCATGGTTGAGATCACAGCTTGTCTCTACTAGGAGGTGCCTGTAGATCAGGGTTCAAAGGCTGTATATTTGTACTCTTCAGAGGCATCTCATGGTTATGTTTTCCTTCATATGTTGTAATAAAAGCTTTTGGATCGTCTGATGCTCTTTCCACATGCTTGCGCACATTGCATTTGAGACTAGTACATCTATAGTAACTCCTGCAAGATGGATTTAAAATGTGTCGTGAGCAAAATTCAAGGGAAAAAAAAGAGTTTTCACAAGCAAAAAAAAAAAAGCAACAAATTCATTAATATACTGTAAAACAATAGGATAATGTGTTATCCTCAATTCAAATTTCAAAGATATTAGGTGGGGAACAATCAGTCAGAAACAACTTAACTGTAGCATTTATACGAGTACCTAAATGCTAAATCAATGTTGCAAATATGCTGGATTCATGAAATATTGCAAAACAACCAAAAACGTTTGTCTTCATAAGGTTTTTAAAGGCCGCATTAAACATTGAATCAGAGAAGCAGAAAATCAGCATGCAATACATATCTCAAGCAAGTCTAATGTCTCAACCTGGGATATGGATTCCCCCTTACAATCTTCTGCCCATATTTTCTCCAGCGAAAACCATCCCCCAAAATCTCAGAATCTGTGGAACTTTGCACCACTACACGGGGCTCCTGAACGCCCTCCCCTGATATGCCACCTTTATTGGATTGTATCCCAGCTTTCCTAAAAGAAAAATTAATATATGTCCATTACATAAGAACCAAGAAGATAATTTCAAGGGTGATGTGTATAGTAAAATTAAAAAGCCATCAGGCCATGACAAAAGCTTGTTGGATTCATGTAATGAGGTAAGGGTGAGAAGGGCTGGAGGAAGAAGCAAATATAAGCTGGCATAAAACCAACTTGGATTATTCCTTGAGATGATCTGATTCAGCACAAAGCAACAAAGTGAACGTGAATTCATTTCTTTTTAACGATGAGGTGAACCTCTATAGTAGCTGATTTTCAAATCTATTCATGAGTGTTCTATGTCTTACCTTCTTTTATTTCTAGGCTCATCATCGTCTCCCTCCAATCCCTTGCTTCCATCATTACATTCCCCATTGAGACCACATGAGTTATCAGAAGTTCCCGCACCAGCATTAATTGATCCAGTTCCAGCACGATCACAAGATGGCGGAGGTTTACCCTGGTAAATTGAATGCACCTGTAATCCTGTTTCGATCTGATTTTCCTCTCTACCTTCAGAGCCTTCATTTCTTTCAATGAGTTGATAACTCCATAAGGGAGTGGTGTACCTATCTTGAGCATTGCTATCAGATACAGCTCCTAGTCCTTGTGTTCCTGATGAGTTGCGCTTAGGAGGCTGAGGCTTTGAATGGTTGTGTTCCCCTTTGTAGACAATCTCTGCAATTTGCCCATCAAATGATCTTTCGACCTTCTTTTTCACCGGACAATTTGGATAGGTGCACTTGTAGTAACTCCTCGGATATTCACTTCCTTTTACTTGCTTTTGCCCATATTTCCTCCAATTATAACCATCATATGAAGCCCTGTCCCCGTTAGATGCATGTGATAAAGATTTTGGATCCTCCTGATTCTGAGATGTCAACAATACTGCATGGGATGGAATATTCTGATGAAGATTTGAGGTTAGCTGGGATGAGATATTTTGTTTATTTTGTTTTGGACACTGAGGGCGAGCCTCAACTGATTGTAGCATTTGCTGTGAATTGGTATTGAAGTTCCCCTGGTCAAAAGAAATTCTTGCATCAACATATGAAGAACAAAAATACAACAACCAGTTGCCAGATTACCATGGCAGAAGAAGTTACAACTGGTGGTAGAATTTTGCCACTCACCATACTCGCCAGTAGAGAAACAGTTGCCTTCGACACAAACTTTGCCTGTGGTTTATATATGACAGTGGTTTTGCTATCAGTACTTGAAACTCTATTAGATGAATTGCTAAGTGTTGTTCCAGAGAGTTCAACCTGAAAGTGTCCAAGAACATAAGGATCAGAAAGCAAGAATTCATTGTGGAGAGAGCATTCAGAAGAGCTATGTGATCACCTGGGAAGAAACCAATGCACCTGGAGCACGATTCACTGTTGGCCTAAACCTCAAAGTTTTTGGTCTAATGGCAGCAACTACCATTTCAGAACAATCAGTAGAGGGTGAAGTATTGATGGCACCCGCAAGCAACTCTGAGAAAGATCTAAACTTGGAGCAACTAGGCCTGGAAGCTACTGGTTTAGCTATAACCACCCTCTCTGATTCCTTGATCTCCATTTTCAATAAATATCTGGAATATTAATTACATTTTACTGGTAAACGTGTAAGAAAAGGCCATTTCAAGATCAAGGGAGCTTGGAAGTCCTATCTTTTGAACCTCAATCCACATTCAACAGAATGTAACAAAAGCTGCAGAGATGGAAAGTTGATTTGTAGACACTAAGAAATCGCTTCTGTTGGCTGGGACAACCTCTCAGACCTGCATTATACTGGGATTATATTAATGGCAAGTATAAAATGAAGACTACATTTACAAGGAGGAAGAATAGAGCAATGCCATAAATTACTAGTCCTATAAAATCTCTCTGCAGCTCTTGATTATTCATTTCCATTACTAATGTTTTATGCGAGTGGAACAACATAGGGATAATTACCCAAAAAACTCAGTAAACGATTCCTTTCCAATCAAAACATGAATGACAAGTGACCGAAGAAAAAAGAAAAAGAAAAAAACAATTTGCAGAGGACCTCAGCAAGTAAAACATTTGCAAAATCCAACACTCACAACAAAAAAAATTGCGAGTGGATTGGATGAGCAATGTCCAACACCTCTAAGAAATCCCTCTGAAAGATCAGGACTTCAAAATGTCGTTGAATAAAACTTTGGTCCCTGGTTGCATAAAAAAAATATAAATAAATTCTTTTCATTCTCCTTAGAACTTCTTGTGCATTGCTAGAGCAATGCTTTCCATCAACATAAAGTAAACTTTAGGTAAAAGTTTTGCGGCGACTGCCGAATTATTGTTATGTTAAGAAAATAAGCTTCAATTTGCAATTTTACTCGCTACAATTAGACTGTATCATTTAGTTACTCATGATATTCCACTAATGACCATGGATCATCTGGACATGGGTGCGCTCACAATCTCTAGGTTCTCAAATCTGTCAAATTTACAACCAGCTTTCGTTCTTTTTCTTCAGAAAAAGAAAGAAAAATCCCCTATTCAACAGAGAAGGATAAAGGACCCAAAAAGATAAGACCTTTTCTACAAGCACTGCCCAAAAGAAATTACATTAGTATTCGACTATTGTAATGAAAGTACCATTAAAACCAGTGTAGTTTCTAACACTAAATAAATATTTAAGAAAAAATATGCATAGCCAGAAATTAGTACTTAAGATTTCTGGGGTTTGAATCTTTTCTGCATACCCTTTAAGAACAAAGAACATGAACACAAACCATAGACTGGCTTTAGCTAAAAGAAGGCAAACAAGAGAGAGGAAGTGGAAACTAACCAGAAAGGGAATAAGTAAGAGCTAGTAAGAAGTTTCTATGCTTCCACAAGATCTCATTTACTACTATCTCAGTTCATAACATTATTCAATCTATAACCCTGCATTTGCAGAACCAAGAATTTTGTGAGAAAACTATCTAACTTTTAAAGAAACTGGAAAACGCTATACATAATGAGAGAACTTGACCTTGGAAACAAGAAATCTTCTACACAATTCAACATGTGAACAGTTATTCTTTCAGCTTATATTACTAGAGATCTAGTATAATCGCCTTGTCTTTTTATTCTACCACTTTTACTCTGCTAAAAACACAATTTTCTGTCTAGTTTTTGAATAGCTAGCTAACAAGGTAGTTGAACACAATGAACAGTTCCCTTATTAGAAAGCTATGAGAGAGGGAGGGGGGGTTAATTTGTTTCTTCTGCAAGTACACTGTGTGGCAATTTGGGCACAAGAAGAAGTTGTTGCAGGAAGGAAAATGCGGGGAATCCCAACCAACTTTTTATTACTCATATATTTATTTTCGGAGTATACGCAGTTTTATATATATATATATATATATATATATATAGTTTCTGACAACATTTAGCATTATGGAATTGTCGCATGGTGATTTGATTGGTTCTTTAGTTTGATGTTTATTTTATGGATTATGTTTTATTTTAAGAGGGTTTTGTGTAGTGAAGAGAATCGGCTCGATACTATAGAGCTGATGGTACTGCCAACTACCTGTCTCTCTTTTCTGCTTTGACTATTCGCTGTTTGCTCCATCTCCAAGGCTTACCTGCTTCGAATAAAACTTGCAAAGCCCACTTTCATCCATGGAGTGTGTAATCCACTTGATGCTGACCTCGTGGAATGGGACTTTTCTTCACTCTAAACTCCTCGGACTGCAAATCTTATATCTAGCCAGATGTGCCGCTGAATCACTGGTTAGTTTTTGGCACGTGTTAGTGGTCCCACTGTTTCTGGTGTAATTTAAGACTATTTTCCCGTATCTACCATGCATGTCTCGACTGATTCAGCTTATCAGAGTTCGGGTTCGTGTTGCGATATCATTTGTCCTTGGTTTATGGCAATTATACCTTAAAATTTTGATCCTACGTCAGTAAAAGTGGGATTCTTTGAATTACATGTGGATGCCGTTTATCAGAGAGTTTGAAGTATCCTACGTTTCCCGTTTTTCCCAATCCCCCAGAAAAAAAGGGATCCAATGTTAATTCTTTTCCTTTTTCTTTGAACTGCGAGAGAGGAGGGGAAGCAAAGCCAACTACCAAAACCCTTTTACGCAGCCTACGCCCTCATCCAAGCATATATGTTGGTTCCAACGACGAGCAAGTTGGACTTTTGAAAGCTGGCACAGAGCAACAATTTGTAGGCAAAAATCTCCTCGTATAGAACTTGTTTGGGAACACCGCGCGTATATCTAGAAATGAAAACACTTTCAACAATACCAAACCCACTGCCGATACTTATTTTGATCCAAGCATTATCTTTGATAAATACATGTTTAGGCAATTGAAATCAATGCCCTAGTCATGTTAAATAACTTTTTTTATATATAATTTATTTTTTCTTCAATTAAATAATCAACTTTAAATATATTCCTTCATCTCAATCACATTTCCTTACCAATACATCTCTTTATTGTTTTAATGAAAGCCTTTTTTTTTATTTACAAGCACTTTGTTTAAATAAATAGCTACCATGATCTCACCAACAAATCATAAAAAAACTATAAAAACAATGTTTCAATATTTTATATGTGATTGAAGGGAAAAAAAAGAAATATGATAAAATCATGACAAAAGTCAATTAAAAGATTTAAAGAACATAAAACTTTATTTTCATTCAACATTCTTTAGCAGTTTTAATTTCTTTTGCCATGCTAGGCACATAATAATTGAAAAATAAATTTTTAATATTATAAAAAAGCCATGATAGTATTTAAAAACCATGACAAAATTAAACAATAATTCAAATATCATGTTAATTATATTTTTTTTATATTGCATTTCAATTAAAAAAACTTGCAAAATAAAACAATGAAAGGGATTAGGTGCATGGGCTATATACATTAGGCCCGCATGCGTAGTCCTATGAAAAAAGGCTCATCATGCATGGGTTTAGCATGCTAAGCTCGCACGCTTGAAACTTTTTTTTTCTATAATACAGATGAGATATCATCCAATTTATAATTGTTTTTTCAAAATAAACTAGATGAATTGTCGTCTAATTACCCAAATCCCAGTTAGCATAGAAATGGTCAAAAAATCGAGCTAGGGTTTTTTAGATCCAAAATTTTATTTTTAACCTATTTTCACATACAAACACCTATTTAACACCCTTAGAATCTCAATAAATTAATCTATCAACTCAAAAAATAATTAAAAAAAATTGAAAACACAAAAAAATAAAAAGATAAAAAAATCTTTCCTAACTCTGATCTACTTTTTTCTAGCAATATGGAAGCTCAATTACACTCTAGTAGTCAAAAGGAACACATTGACACTAAATTTAGCTTTTTGTTAATGAAATATGGTCAAGTAATCATCCTCTCTCCTCTATTGATTTTCAGCTAGTCTTTCTTCTCTCTTAAAAATGAATTGTCAAACTAAAAGGATCGAAAATGAATTTGGCATAATTCTTTATGTAGAAATATTTATCATTTTACTCTTTCTAAACTCAACTTCATGATCTTCTAATTGATAATGATTACTTGGATTAGCCTAAATTGTTCTTTTAAGTGAACAATTTTCTCTTGTTTCTTTCCATGGAAACACATCCTCAAATAATATAGCATTCTTTGATTTCATAATAATAATAGGATGAATATCCTAAATACTTGACTATGTACAAGAAATCGATATGAACTATTATTGTATGCATTTTCAATAAACACACAACCCTTAGACTTAGGTCTTATCTTAACCATTTTAGGATCATGTATTGTTACTTTTGCAAAACAACCTTATATTTTGAGGTATTTGTTGGAAGGTCTTTTACCCTTACTCAATTCATATAGTGTATTTTCTAACTTTTAAGGGCTTATTTGTTAAACAATTCATATAGTGTATTTTCTAACTTTTAAGGGCTTATTTGTTAAGTATATAGCTAGCAGTTAGAATTGCTCCCCCATACAAGTTCTTAGGTGCTTTTGAACTTATCAACATGGAATTCATAATTTCTTTTTATGTTTGGTTCTTACGTTTCATAATGACATTTTATTGTGGTGAATAAGAAGTAGTAGTTTGGTAGATAATACCATTTTAAGAACATAATTTACTAAATAATGCTTTATATTCTCCACCCCCATCACTTTTTTATTACCTTTATGTTTTTGTTAAGTTGATTTTCAACTTCATTCTTGTAATGTTTAAACATTTCAAGAGCTTCATCCTTACTCCTAAGCTAATAGGTATAACATTATCTTGTGCAATTATTTATAAAAGTAATATAATAATTTTTTCCACCTCTAGTTTGCACAAACTTCAAATCACCAATATTTAAGTGAATTAAGTCTAGAGATCCATAACTTTTTTTAATTTATTTGAAAATAATTTTTTGTGAATTTTGATTCAACATAAATTTCACACTAATGATTTTTCTTAAAAATCACACTTGGTAATAATTCATGATTTATTAACATTTACATATAATTATAATTAACATAACCTAACCTACTATGCCACACATCGTAAGACTCAAGTAAATAAGAAGAAGAGGGATTCATATTTTTGCTCTCATTATTGGTTACAATGGTCATTGCATTCATTTTTAAAAAGGCCATCACACATATACCCCTTTCCTACAAACATACCTCTTAGAAAGAATAAATTTAGCACTTTCAAATACCATCTTAAAACTATTTTTGCTCAATAATGAGTCAAACACTAAGTTCTTTCTAATGTTAGCAACATGCAATACATTATCGATGGTAAGAAGTTTTTTAGAGATTATCTTTAATATGATCTTTCTAACACCCAATACCTTGGAGGTTGATGGGTTCTCCATTTATAGGTTTTCTCCATCTATTTTTTTTGTGAGCAGAAAACATCCTCTTCTCGGTGCATACATGTCTTGTAACACCAACATCAACCTACCACTTCTCAAGATTGTCTAATCAGGTTTACTTTGAAAAACACAAAAATGTTCATTTCTAAAACTTCATCAACGAGGTAATCAACCTCATTGATATTGGCTTTAATAATAATTTCCTTTCTTGGGTTGATTTGCCGAGCCCTATTTTATTTACTGTGATTTGATCAAAAATTACCATTTCACTAACAAACTACACCGTATATGAAAAGAGTATCACGTGAATATGAATTTCACTAAGAAAGTTCCTGGAAAAGATTAGGAGGGTCACAAATAATCTCATTTAAGGCTCCATTTGGCATTGCGGTCCAACCGTGCTTTTGAATTTTTTTTAGCTTTAAATTAATTTTTTTGGTGTTTTTATATCGTTTTGATGTGTTGATGTCAAAAATGAATTTTAAAAAAATATATAAAAAATTATTATGATGCATTTCCAAACAAAAAACACATTGAAAAACAACTTCTACCACACTCCCAAACAAGCTCCACCTAATTTCTTTAGTCAGAACTTTCTATATCATATCTATTCACTGTACTAACTTTTCATGAATGTAAACATTAACATATACATGAATAATGTTGCATACATGAACAAATCTAATCATATAACTTTGATGTCATTCTTAGATTTAGGAATTTGCCGACTATGAACCTTTTCATAACGACAACTTCAACCTTGAACTTTTTATCCAAAGCTTTCTAAAATGCATTTACACTCTTAAATGAACTACACACATCATATTATGTATTGTTTAATCTATTTAAAATTTAGTTTTTTACGTACAAAATCACTATGATTTGATACGTCCAAAGCTACCATAGTAATAAAATCAAATTCATTATTTGACAATTTTAACATTTTTTTCCTACAAGAACTTAATCAAGTTCGAGGTGGGCACATAAATTAATTGATTTTTTTTCACATGATAAACTAAACAAAGTCTAATATAAAGAGTAAAGCTTTAAGATTGTAGATCAAAGTTTGTAAATATATTAGACTAGTGTACAAATATGTTTAGTTTATCATAACAAGATTGTAGTTAAAAAATAATTAGCATGAATTGGTAGTTTATCATCATAAAAGCATGCAAAACAAAAGATGTCCTAGGAAAGACTAGAGTTTATACATGTTTAAATCTATGAACTCAAGAATAACATGCTTCAATCAACTATACTTAAATTAAAATAAGATGGGTACTTGTTGAAGCATTTTAAAGAACTCATCCATGAGTTCTTTGTTCTTAAAGCTTTATTGTTCATCACTTATGCAACTAGGATGTATGCCTAAAATATATGCCTCCCAAGATTCCAACAATATCACATTGGTTTATATGCACTTTTAAACCAAGATATTTGAACCAAAGAATATGAAACTCAACTATCTTTCAACAATATGAACTTAAGTTCTAGATTTGGGAGGAAAATCAAAGCATAAAATGAGAAGAAAATACTAAAATATACGACGAGGAAGAGTGCGTAAAAATCTGAAAAATTCTTGGATTAAACTCTTCTTTCACCTCTTTTTTTATAGTGGATTTTGAAAGTTAAAAAGTTAAAGAATTAATAAGAATTAATTCTCATCATTATCAACTTTTAATTACCCACCATAAAATAAGAATTAAACATAGAAACATCAAGAATTCTTTGAGATTAACTTCTCATTCACACATAATTTGTTTAATTAAAACAAATTTTTGACAAAATATTCATTCTAAAAAAAATTCTAATATAAAGAACAATCCAAATGTTAAGTTTTTTATTTTATTTTTTTAATAATCTAGGATATATTTTTTCAAAATTTGAGAAAGATTATAAAGATTGAGTTTGAGGACTACTTCTATTATATAAATAAATATGTAATAAATTACACTCACACTCGTAATACGAACAAAAAAGAAAATCACCATGATAATACAGTCTAGTAATTTGGAAAAGAATCCAAATGTCCATTGCATTTTTTTTAATTATTAAAATAAAGAACTTCAACTGAAGAATGTGATACCAAACCGAAAGATTAGAATTATTTTGGCAGGCTCTTTGAATGTAGCTGCGTGCAATCTTCTAGTTATTAAAAGATTCAAAATACTTAGAAAAAATAAAACAAAGTTTCCTAACATACAGCCGACAGGTGGTAAATATGGTATTTAAATTTTATTTTTAGAGATTTCAGTTAGATTTACTCTCCGAATGTGCAGAGTTTTTTTTTATTTTATAGCCAGTGTCATATGTGTATTTATTATATGCATAGCGGAGCAAGAACAAAAAATTAGGGGGTTAAATTAAAAAAATTATTTTAAAACAATTAAAATTTCAGTTATTTTTACTAAAATTATAAATATTTATAAGAAAAAGAACTGGAAAAACATTTTCTTGCAGCCCCGCCACTGCATATATATGACATGGAATGACAGTTTATATTCTCTGGCAAAAACAGACAAATGTGTCGAAGGAAGAAGAAGTAGCTGAGAAAGATTTAGATTTCGGAAAGTTAGTTGGGTCTTCGATTTCGAGCACGAGGGCTGGCGGCCTCTCAAACCTTCCGAACTGAAATTCCACGTCCAAGACTGGTAGTTGAATTTTAATTTGTCATTTAGTCCTTCGAATTTAGATTAATAAATTATATACACGCAGACAGACACACAGTGTTGGACACTTTCCTTTTTAAGCAGCGATATTGGAAAGTACGAGACAAAATTGTAGATTTTACTCACGCGCCGGCTATTCACGCTCTTGTTTTTGTTTTTTATTCTCTTTTCCGAACCAAAACCAAAGTTATTGCTCGAATCAATTATTAATTCCCCATATTCCATTATGCTCCATCTACATTTCTCTTTTACAAATGGATATATTTGATTGGATATAGTAGACCAGTTCATTGTAATCTTATGTTTGAAATATGAAATTAAAAAAAAAAATTGTAATGTAATGGTGTAATAAGCATTACATAAAAAAACTTATGTAGTGATTTAATTGTAAGAAGTTTTGTTATAAAGATTAAATTATAATATTTATAAATACGAGGGCCACATAAACTTTTAAATAAAGATTAATTTGTAGATAAAATAAAAATATAGATACTGAAATAAATTATATGAAAATTATAAGGATGAGAATAAAACTCTATTAAGGCCTGCACTAAATTACTAAAAAGTTTTCAAATAATAATAATAATAATAATTGTCGTGTTCGACATCGCAACAACCCATCATCTTTTCTGTAAAGGAGACTTTTTGGTGTTATGAGGGGATGTTATAACTCAATTTTAGCTTGTTGGTTTTTAATTTAATCTAACAGGGATTACAATTTAAAATTAAAATATCAAGAATTTATTTCAATGAAAAATGTGATTTATCAACTTGTGAAAAAATTAGGAATTACAATGTGCTTTTGTCATTCTTTTCTTATCATCAAGATAATGATAGTTATCTGTTTTCAAATTTGATTCTTTATTAAATTTATTTTTTTAAAAGAATGAATTTAATTAGAACTTTATTATTCATATACAATGAAAATCTTGCACAATAAATATAAATGATACTGCATATGCATAGGGGGAAGACATTACAAGAAAACCTAAGTGAGAGAATACAAAAAAAGCCCCAATCGGTTATATGGCTTAGTAACCCTAACAAAAAAATGGCCATCACAACCCTATCTCCAACTTAGATCCATTATAGGTCATTGAGCCATCACCGAGGGTCGCAACTTCTTCTCCCTGTGGCCAATTCCTCCACGTCTCAACCGGCACTGCTCCATCTCTCCTCACCCCATGGCAGGAGCTCCAACCAGTGACTGCATCAGTCCATAAACCATTGTCACGTTAGATCAGTTACCCAACAAGAATAGCACAAGGGTTGCCCGGTCACTCACCACAGGCGCAACCATAATACCATTCCTCATCAACCATATCAGAGTTGAATGCCAGCCTCCAACTGGCAACAACAACAACAACCTGTACACTCTGGGAGTTCTTCTCCTTAACCGAAAATCAACCTCTAGGATCACCAGCAGGGACGCCTTTACACCAGGTCTCCATCTTCAACAGCTACTGCACCAGAAACAAAGCATTCCAGTTGGAGAAGGCAAAATAAAAATAAAAATAGAGAACCAAGAAACCGAGAGGAAAAACTGAAAGATGAAAGATAAAACAAAAACAAACATAGAAGGAACCAGATGAGAAGATAGACACGGAAAAGAAGGAACGAAAACACAGGTACAGGACAACAGAAGAATACCAGAGGAGATAGAACAAACGAACAAAAATGCAGGGATAGAGGGAGCGAAAAAGACCAAAAGAGAGAACATAGCAAGCAGAGAAACAGAGAGAACAGGAGACCATAAGAGAGAACATAGGGAAAATGAACGAGAAACGGCGTTGCCATCGTCTTCGTCCCTTCATCTCCAGAACCAGGCATGTTCTTTCTGCTTTGTAATTTGTATTTGACACAGTATGAAGGTAATTTTAATTACCTTCGCATTGTGCACATCATGCGTGAATAGTTCATGAATTTTTAAGGGGTAATAATATCTTTCCTTTCCCATAACCAATCCCATACCATAAAATCTTTATTGACCAGTTAGGGTTTCTAGTGACCATAATACTATATGACGATTCCTTAAACCAAACCTTTTCCCCTAAAAAATAAGATGCAAGATATCTATTCTTTTTCCTTGATTTTTTAATCGGTCGCTACGATGTTTAGGTGTGATGGGGGGAATATATAAAACTTATGAATAGTGTAAAAGAGTCTTCACCTAATATTATGATATCTAGAAACCCAGTTTTGAGGTAAAGGACAAGTTATGCTAAAAGAAAAATAGATAAGATACTATCACGTTAAAACATCTGCATTACTATTTATCTTCTATTCCTAATGAGTCTTTTGTGCCCAATTTGCCAATGATCTATCTACAGGGATGAGAATGGATCTACTATAATATGTTAAATCTTATATGAATATTTTGGTTTAAGTTTATCAATTCTAAAGTTTAGGTCATCTTTGCCGCTTACAATTGTTATCATTCATTCATTTTGATAACAGCTGGTGAATTGACATATCTAAAACCAATTACTTCTGATCAAGACCTATAATCATTAACGGTCTTTTTAGGTAACATTAATGAATAATCAGGATGGACTTATATTGGATTCAGTGAACCCAATCCTAAACCTAGGAGGGGTAGTGCCAAACATTTTGTTTCTGTATCAAAGGTCCATGGACAATGACTAATAGAGGTTCATTAATAATTTTTGTTGAATGAGGTTTTTATGCCTTAGTATCAAATATCTAAGCAATAAACATTATGAGTTGAGTATCAAATATCTAAGCAATAACCATTATGAGTTGATCTACTTAGAGGTAAGATTTAATGGAACAAATATTTGAGACGTACTAAGAAAATTAATACCTCTGATTGACACTTAGTTGTCATCGATGAATATTAGACCTAAAGATTTAAAATTTTGAAAAGAAGACATGTTTTGAAACTTGAGAACAAAAGGAGCCAAGGTGTTACATATTAAATTCAAGGTAAAAGCTTATCATGAATCTTTTTATCTCAAGCACTATGAGTGAATAATAAAATATTTATTTTCAACATGGTTTAAAAGAAAAGAAAACTTTTTGAAAGAGATTTTGAAATGTTAGCCTATAAGGGCCTCTTTAACATGGGTTAAACCATTAATGAATTTTTATAAACGAGTTATAAAACCCAATGTAAATATAACTATGAGTGTGGACATTATTCTTTTATGTAAAAGCCAACTCATGCATAAATAACACAAAGGCATGACCAAGAACATCAATCATGAGCAAGATATAAATTTTGAAAGATTCAGCCTAGTTGCATATAGACCAAAATAACTTGAATACACATTAAATACATTCATAATGCATATGTATCCATAAAATACATCATATTAGAAAACATACATATAAAATCAAGTTTCTAATACATACATAATCAACTCAAAATTTATTCAATCTAAAAACATTCATCATAATATATATCCAAATTAACTCTAAACCAAATAATCATTAGAAATACATTTAGGGTTTGAAATAGACCTTTTAGGGTGGCTGGACTTGGGCTGAAGGGGCTAAAATAGTTGTTGAAAGTTGCTGGACAATTATAATAAATTTAGCAATAACATCTCAAATTGTGTTGCGTTGTTTGGATAAATTGTGGGGAAAAGAGGTGCATGGCCTATTATGAAAAAAGTACCATTTCTTTCTCTCCCTAATTGGTGATGGAGGTGTTGGTCACCACTAGCATTAAAAGGAGATTTGGCCATTTAAAGTTCGACACTTTTTTACCCCTCATGTTTTTTTTTCATGACAAAACACGTCGTCATGCTTAGTGGTGGGGAGATGATGGGCATGGAATGCTCCTTAAGCTTACCTACCTCTTTCTTTTCCTATTGTTGGTAGTAATGCTAGTCATCACTGATCACTGAAAGAGATTTGACGCTTAAAAGTTTTGGTTGGTTATTGTTTCTTTCTCTGACAACTTCTCTTCCTTATTTTAATTTAGTGTTTTTCGATAAGAAAGGCTAGGAAAATTAGATGGACGTCAATGAGAGACGAGTGAGAGGTCAAGGTTGCTATTAAAATGGCTGGAATGATGGTGGTTGGTCGAAATCCAATAAGGTAGGTTGAGATATGACTAGGGTTCTTGGTTTTATTTTTGGGTGTTTTTGGTGGGAGAGAAGATGTTAGAGTTTTTTTTAATGTGGTTTCGTTCTCAAATTTCAGTCTTCTTGATGGTTAGGTTTACAAGTGGAGAGGATATTGGTTTTTTTTTCCTCTATTTTCTCTCTCCTTATGGTGGCTAGGGTTTCCTACACATCTTACATTCTATTTATACTACACTTTTTAAAGAAATTCTTATTTTTTATGCCTTGTTCTAAGAATATCCTTATTGTATTTTTTTTTTATCCTTCATTCTTCTTATTTTGCACTTTAGCTTACTTGTCCATTTTGCTCTCTATTTTGATTTTTTAATTTTCTTATTTTGTTTTTTTAAAGAAAAATGTTAACGCCGATAAGAAATGTAATCAAGAATTATGAAATGGACGCGTTAATGGATGAAATGCATCAAAAGCATATTTTTTAATTTTAATCTTTTAAATAGAAGTTGAAAATTACAAAATGGGTCTAAATGTATTGAAAATATTTTTTTGAGAAGACATAAACAAGAGAAAAATAAGGATTTCTTTCTTCCCTCTTCCTTAACAACTCCTTCAGATTTTCATCATGGCCTTGCATGATTGAACTTTTATAATTGATTGAAAGAGACAAAAGCCTTGGAATCAATAAAACTATGAGATCTGATTTATTCTTATTGTTCAATTTACACTTTAAGTAATATATATTCTTCTGTGTTTATTTCTATGATTGTCTCATTTAATTACTATGAGGCCTATTAGTGTATCATTTATTGCAATTTGTTACTAGATTAGATACCATATTCGTAATTATTTGATCCCTTTAATTTGTGAAGCAGCTAAGATCTAATGATTTGCTACATCAAAAATTATTAAATCTTAGTAAGAATATTTGATTAAATTAAACGCAATAACTTGTGCTTGTGTTGTTTAGTTTTATTGATCTATCTAATTCTTAAGATTGTTATTAGATTAAACTTCCAACACTTGTCTTGGGTTGTTTAATAGTAAGGATTAATTACATTGCTTGTTTCTAATCAACTGCAATTAAAGAAAGACAAGAAAATAATTCCAACGATAAAAATTAAAAGTGTGAATTGATATATACTTGTATCGATGATTAATTGTAAAACTCCAATTTAGATGTTGACTTAAACCAATGTTTGTTCTTCTAGTTAACTTTAATCCTTTAACTACAGTTGTTCCCTAGTTGTTTTTCTTATAATGGTTTTCATTATACTAGGATCTCCCCTCATCCTTGTTTATGTAGTATAAAATTAGGCTAGATACTCTTTGTATGAATGATCTATACTTTTACCACTACATGTATTTTTAAGAGTTTAGGTTTTTATATTTGGATACCTTTGACAACCTACCAAATACAAAGAGTTAATACTTTGTCTATTGACTCTTGACTTTTTATGAATGTTTTACATTTTAAAATTATATTTAGATGATTGATATTGTGTTTGTATTGTATCATTTAAAGTTAATTTATTTTTATATTTAAATTGAAATACAAAATGTTGAATTATATTGTTGACAAGATTCTAGAATATAAAATTCATACCCCAAATATTAATTAAACAAATTTATTTTTGTAGTGTTTTTGAAATTTTAGCCAAATTCTAAAGAATAATCACAAATTTGTTAAGATACCCATTAATTGATTTTTTTTCAAATTATGATAAAAACATAATTTATTTTTTTATATATAAAATATGCATGAGAACTTTTAGAATTTGGCTTTATGCATACAAATAAAAACATATTTTTATATTTTTTAAATAAGGAATTTAGGATGATTTTTTGTATTTTTCTAAAATTTTGAAGAAAAAATATATTTAATATCAAATCAATATCTTATAGTGTAAGTTTATAACTTAAATATTAAATGAAATGGTTGAAAAATATGCGAAGAACCCATAAATAATTTTAGAATGGTCCCTAAATTTTTTTAAAAATTTAAAAATCATTTAGGGTTTGTTTGACAAAACAAGAAAAATGTTTTAGCAAAGAAAATTGTCAAAAATTCATCAATACATGTTTGCCAAACATGTTCTAAGGATTAAAAAAAATTGGTTTTTTTTCTTTATAGATTTTTTCTCAACCAAACATTGCCTTAGACTTGTAATGAATTCAGCCTAGCCACGTGTGCTAGGCTTCCCAGCCCAAAACCTGGAAGCCCAAAAACAAAACTAACACTCAGAAACAAAAGAAAGAAGATCAAAGGTCATTTTTGTTTGAAATTTTACTAAGAACACAATGAACAAATGAAAGTACCCAGAAACCAAGTTGAAGATTTCAACCAAATCTTGTCAAATAAAAGGCATAAAAACATTGATTATGGAACAATAAAACATAAGGTGCATCATACAAGAAAAACAAACTAAGAATGACTTAAAATCGAACCTGATAGTTATTAATACAAACCTAAATATCCAAACTTAAAAAGGATCAATCAGCAAAAATCAAGCTTTTAATGGACAAATTGATAGCAAAGAATAGTATACATAGATCTTAGTTTCGATCTAGGTACATAAAGCAAGCAAAAACACTGATTTGTGAAAAATCAAAATCTACAACATAAAGAACATTCAAAGGAAGAAACCTATAAATTTCCAGAATTTGCCCAAAAATACCTAAACCCATAAACAAGCATAAAATTAGAAAAAAAGACTTAAACATTGTAACTATAGCTTAGACATGCTACACATAACTTACTTGAAACAATAGAAACAATAATAAACTTTGAAAACAACAATCAAAACCTATTATCTATTGTGAGCCAAAAATGCATTCTCTTAAATATAAACTTCGTTTTATTGACCATTCCTTTTGTTTCTAAACACAAACCTTATACTTGCAACTTCAAACAAACCTAGCAAGCTACTCAAAACAGCTTAATCAATAACAATATCATACTTCAACATATTCATATCTACACTATTGATTAACTAAATATTAAAACATGCAAAAAAAAATATACTAACATTTATCAATATATTATCATCTCTAAATTTTAAACAAGGCATCAAATAAACTTGAGCATACATAAACTAACTTCTAAGGTATGATTAAACTCCTTAAAACAAACATTTATGGCATTTAAACTAAAAAAACAATGACTATAATGGATGCATATTAAATAGGAATTTAAAAGATAAAATAAAGGGGGAAGGGTATGCTCATTAAGCTACACCCCCTATCAAAGTTTGAAGGTATACCTTGTAAAGGAAATGTTGATTCCTTCACTGAATTATATATTTTTTCCTTTTAATTTTTAGTTTCTTTTTTATCCAATATTGACCTTGATTCTCTTTCTTCCTTCTTTCTTAACTTAGCACACAATTATTCTAGCTTCTCTCTTAATCAACTCTAGGGTTCTTATTCCTAATCTTTATATGTTTCCTCTATTTTCTCTCCATGATTTTCTTTTAAAAAATCTCTCATCCACTACTCAAGAGCAGATGCCTTTTTATAAGAAAAACAATTATAAAAATTTCAAAACCATGATGGTTCTAAGAGGTTGTTAGGGAAGATTTTTATTTTCTCTTCTAAAACCTTTCTCTCCAAAATAGGTGGTGTCTGGTTCCATTTTATCCTCATGTAAACCAAAATCATACATTAGAGAATGACCTGAGATTCTTTTATATCATTGTAAATTTTTCTCCAGTCATAAATGATTGGGTTGGGTACTTTGTTAAGATTATTATGGAGATTTAGTCATAACGTATCATTTATTGACCTAAACCTTGTAAATGAGATGTAGATCTATCATTAGGAACAAACCGTACTGGATTTAAAGGTCTAAAATTCTACATTCATTGATTGGAAGGTGGTTGATCAGGGGTAAGATGTTATCAAGTTCATTGAGCCAAATGAGGTACAAATGTGTGATGAAGATAACTTATTCTTGTGAAAGATGTTTCTAAGTCGAATGGTGATGGATGAAGCCTTTGAGGTGGTCGAAGATGTCATGTTCATTCTCTTGAAAATGACAATTTGATTAGCCATCTCGACTGAAAGAGATGATAAGAGGGCCAAACGAAATGTCACTCATTTCTTCATTAAAGTATGAGTGACACATCATTCATTTAAATCCTAAAAATTAGGGTTTTTAAAATAGGATTTTAGAAAATTTTCAATTTAGTTTTTGTCATTCCAATTTAAGCATATGAATTTTCAATTAACCATGAGACTTCTTAATTTTGGAAATTACACCCCTAAAAACATTGATTTAAATCATTTAATTTGATCGTCTTTTGCCATCCGGTCCTTAGTTTCCAAATTATACTAGTTGAAAGCATTAAGGTTGGCAGATTCTCCTCTTGTCTCTTTACGTTCCTATTTGTTCTTGTGGTTCTCTTAACCTCTGGATCAAAAACTAATTCATTTATTGGAGAAGATCTTGGCATAAATCAGTTCGTTATTAAAAAAAAATTAGATAAAAACTTCTCCAACAACAGCGCTAAAATTCAGTCATTATCAAAACAATGAAAATTAATTTTGACTTTTCTCTCTTTTTAGGGAATTGATTTTTATAGCATGGTAGTGATGAAATTATTTTAATTCTTCTTACAAGAAACTGAAATAAAGATTGGGGATTAATAAGGAAACTAAAGAAAATTAAACTTCTGAAAAAAAATGAAAAAAATAATTCAGTGTTTATATGTTCGATTCAAATAGATTGTCCATTCAACAAATTAGGTTGATCATTAAAGTAAATTAAGTATTCTTTTAATTCAAGCAAATACTTAAATTCCTTTAAGCAAAGAAGATAAAAAAAGATTAAATTAATCAGAAAAAGCCCCTAATTAATTCTTTAATGTCAATATTGAAAATCAATTTTTATATTCAGTGATGAAAGCTTTAAGAGCAAAAAATACTCAAGTATTACAAGCTATCATTAAAAAGTTTAACGATTTTTACTTGTTTTATTCTTTTAACCTGAAAGTTAAAAAACTTAATTATCTCACTCTTATCAATCATCAAACTTTTAATTTCTTTCCAAAAGACCACTGATTTGATTAATTTCAGTTCTTGAACTCATGCGCCTGATGCACCTTGGTTCATAGTTTTGAAATTTTCCAATTTAACCCTCAATAAGCCTTCAATCTCTAAGTTTCTTTCAATTGAACCCCTGATTACATCAATTTAGCCTTTCTAAGTTTCAATTGTGTTTCTAATCTTTCAATCTTTGCAAATTGATTTGAACTAGGCCTCCAAACTTGATTTATTTTTTCAATTGAGTCCTTAATTGAATCTATAAAACCTATTAGAAGTTAAATTAAGTCCTCAAACTTAATTCATTCATCTAATTTAAGCCAAATTAACTTTTAAACTTATTTTCTTCTTCAATTAAGTCCTTAATTAAGACAATTAAATGCATAAAAATTTAATAAAGTTCTTAAACTTAATTAACTCTTCTAATTTTGGTTAAAATGGATTTCAACCTCCATTTTCTTTCTATTGAGTCTTCCTTCAACTCATAATGTCAAAACATCACAGTTTGATTATTTTAGTTTGTTGTAGCTTCAAAGCTTATCTTTTCGTGTCCTAAAAATATATTTATATTTTTGAATAAAAAAGAAAATGTATTTAAAATAATTTTAGGGGATCCAAAATTGTGTTATGACAGGTAAGATGCGTTGTTACTGTAATTGTTCTCCATGATTTCTCATGCACAATAATCCAACTCCTTGTTAAGTAAATCCATGTGATCTCAAGTTGATATGCAGTTCTTTAAATATGTAAGGGTCACCAGGTATAAGTGATAATTCAACAAATCCACACACACATATAAAACATTTCTAAAATTATTCTCTTGTATTTTTTATCATTTTCCTCTCATGTGCTATGTTCCCCTTTCATTTCACTAACTTAAGCATCAAAATATCCCCTGTCTATATATAAAACTTGTTTCGCAAGAGAATGAGAAATAGCCCAGGCGCCTAAAAAGTTCAACCCATTAAGAAGTCATAGGTACGGGTGTTTAAGAAAACTAAGAAAACAAAAACAAAAACAAAATTAACCAAATTTTTTTTGAAGTAAACAAGATTAAACACCCCCAACCCAAAAAAAAAAACTTGGTATGGTTCAATTTCGGCTTCAAAAGTCATAAACCAAAAGAACTAGTTCAACCAAAACTTAAACCATCTATAAAAAGCCAGGTAGGTATAAAAAGTAAACCTTTCCCAAACCCTAAGGTAGTATACACAACCACACACCCCTTCCCCCTCACATTTTCCAACACAATCATTTGGTTCAAAGATAACCTTTTTTCTGTCCTTATTGGCTTTGAATGCATATTGGTCATTCCTTTTTTGTATTTGTCGTCATACACTCTCATGGAGAGGTTTCATTACCCATTGCATATATGATTAAAGGAAATAATGCTAGGAGTGAGATCTGTGTGTGTGTGAGAGAGAGAGTGAAAGAGATATATGTGTGTGTGTGAGAGAGAGGATGATAAAGTCAATAACCTTATCAATTTTCCTTAGATAAATATGATATAAGCGGTATTACCAATTGAATAATTGTTGTTACTAGGCTTTTTGCCAGCTAATAGAAGAGCTTTGGAGTGGTGGAAAGTGTGAAAGCAACTAGTGTGTCAATTCTCCAATCTTCGGTGAGATTGTTGAGGCTAATACATAGTATAATGAGACTCCTGGATTGGTAAGTATCAAGCCATACAAGACCAGATTGTTTTAATTTTATAAATTTCTAATCGTTAAGAAAAATATTTATATTGTACTATATATGCATGCATGATTTTGACAATTTATGTAATGAAGATAAATAAAAGTCCAAATAAAAAGAGATGTATGATCAAGGTGATGCCAAGTAACCCATCAGAATTAGAATCCTTGTTGGGTCTATAGGAACACATAAAACTCTATGAGAAAGAAGATAATTAGGAGTTTAGTATGTAATACAAACCATTTCCTACTTTGTCCAATCTTTTTTTCTTACTTTTTATATTGTAATTATGCAATTTCTTGTAATTGAGTACCATTCCTTCCCCAACTTCCTTTTTCAATTTTTTTTTTATGGATTTCATGGTGTATAGTTTAATTAAAATGAAGATGAAAATAGTGGTTGTGGTCTATACTTCCTGTATAATTGGTGTATAGTATGGAGATAAGAATCTTAATGTTGTTGATGGATGAAAGTTATGAGATCCGTGATTGTTGTTTATTGTGAAGTGTTAATTATGAATTTGAAAGGACAATGTAACTTCATATTTAGGGTGGAGGTAAAGTATGGACCTTTGTAACTTTTTTGTTATTTTAACGCAATATAAATTTTTTAGTCATTAAATAAAAAATAATAGAAAACTTATAAATAATTAAATAATTTTTCTTTGACTTTTTTGAATGTGTCATATACAAAATGTAAATTGTTATACGTGTATCAAAGTTTAGGATACAAACTATAATTTTTCAAAACTTGATAAGCAAGAGAAATTTTAACTAAATTATAGGATACTTGGGGTAATTTTTCTTTTTTCTTTTTCTAAATAAAAAGAAAGTTAGGTACGCGGACCTAGCTTTTCAAAGTCAGGTGAGCCTAATTTTTTTTTAAGGCTCGTCATCTTTTTTATAAATTAATTTTCCAAACATTTCTTTAAATTAATTGTTTTGTTTATAGGTTGATTGATGAAGGTTGTAAAATATGTGTGTATTATTTATTGGATGAAGGTGTAACATATGTGTATATTATTTATTGTGAAGTGTTAATTGTGAATTTGGATGGACAATATAGATTCTGATATGGGATGAAGGTGAAGTAAGGGTTTTTATGGCATTGTTGTTATTTTAATGCAACATGAGCTCTTTAGTCATTAAATAAAAAACAATAGTAAACTTATAAATGATTAGAAAATTTTTGTTAATCTTCTCAAGTGCATCATATATAGAATGTAAATTATTACACGTGCACCAAAATTTAGGATGAAAACCGTAATTTTTCAAAAATTGATAAGTAAGAGAAATTTTGACTAAATTATAAGATAATTGCAGTAATCTTTTCTTTCTTTTTTTTTTTTAAAAAAAAGGAAGCCAAGTATGCGTTATTGGCCTTCCAAGGTGAGGTGAGCCTGGGTTGTTTTTTTAAAAGCTCCTAACCTTTTTTAAATTATTTGTTTTTTTTCTTTTTATTTCAAAAAAAATCTTTTTAAATAAGATTATAAATTTTTATAATAATATTAGTGATTGTTTCATGATGTTGTATAAATTATCAAAACACAATATTTTTTTATTGTATTTTTTTAGATCATGATAAATTTTTATTTAAAAAATCATGATTCTAAAACAAAAACATGTTTATGTTAAAAGAAATACATAAATAAAAAGTTAATCTTAGACTGAAAAAATACATTTTTACTCAAGAATTTAAATCATTAAAAATCTTATAAATATTTATTTTAATTGTTGCAAAACAAAATAAAATTAGATTTTAAACATTGAGCATGCAAATTAATAAAAACTAAAGCTTGTGGATAAGATGCTATAGCAATTGTTATTGTTTACCCTCTCACAATTCACTATGGATTGTAATATTATTTTTTTAAAAAAATAATTTGATTCTCAAACTTTTTTTTTGCATGACTTGGCCATTTTGAGCCCAAGTTTGAACTCAATTGCATGTTTTTTAGAAAGGTAATTGAAATGATAAACATGGGTAATATAGTTGGAGGCTTTGAAATGTTTTTTTCAAAGTTCATTTCATCTTCCATCTATTTTAGCTATTATGTGACCTAACAATATAATTTTTTAAAATATAATTTTGGTACCAAACTTTATTTGTTCTTATTTTTTGTTTTTTTTTTGTCAAATAGTTTCATATGATATTATCTGCTAAGATGGAAAACGCATTATTTTTTTTTTCACAAATAGGACAAACAACTTGTCATCTGTCCTATAAGAAAAATAAATAAAAGCCCATGCGCGAGCCTTTTTTTAATGAGCCAAGTACTTGACCTTGCTTACTAGGCCTAACAACGTAGGTCTTTTTTAATTACTATTATATATATATTAAAAATAATTTTTTTTATTTATGTTTTAGTTAATACTCATTCTCTATGAATTGTTTTCTTTTTTAGCTTTTTTTAAATAGTAATTATTTCTCAATTATATTAAGTGTTTTGTTTTTATGATGTTAATATGATTCATCTATAATTTTTTATATATATTTTATATAGATTAAATTTTTATTTTTTATAATATTTTTTGTGTATGCATCCTTGCATAATGTATTTTTTCTTTTCTTTTATTCAATAAGTTTTATATGTCTATTTATATTATAAATTGATTTTAATAAATAAATTCATTAAATACAACCAAATAGAAGTTTAGATAACTTGTTTTTTTGCTTTTGGATAAAGATTTTTTTCCCCTCATATTATCACAATCTCTTTATATATATATATATATATATATATATATATATATATATATATATTCCTGTTTGCTAGCTATTGTTTTTTTTTAATATAATTTAAATAAAACTAGCTTATTTAATTGATTGGATTATAATCTGAGTTATTAGATTTTTTGAACGTTTAAATATTTTATAAATAATCAAATAATTTTTCTTTGACTTTTTGAATGTATCATATACAAAATGTAAATTGTTATACATGTATCAAAGTTTAGGATACAAACTATAATTTTCTAAAATTTGTTAAGCAAGAGAAATTTTAACTAAATTATAGGATACTTGGGGTAATTTTTCTTTTTTCTTTTTGTTAGGTACGTAGACCTAGCCTTTCAGGTCAGGTGAGCCTGAGTTGTTTTTTTTTAAGGCTCGTCACCTTTTTTATAAATTAATTTTCCAAACATTTCTTTAAATTAATTGTTTTGTTTTTCTAGTTGATTGATGAAGGTTGTAAGATATGTGTGTATTATTTACTGGATGAATGTTGTAACATATGTGTATATTATTTATTGTGAAGTGTTAATTGTGAATTTGGATGGACAATATAGATTAGATATGGGATGGAGGTGAAGTAAGGGTTTTTTATGGCATTGTTGTTCTTTTAATGCAACATGAACTTTTTAGTCATTAAATAAAAAATAATAGTAAACTTCTAAATTATCAAATAGTTTTTGTTGATGTTTTTTAGATGCATCATATATAGAATGTAAATTATTACACGTGCACCAAAATTTAAAATGAAAACTGTAATTTTTCAAAAATCGATAAGCAAGAGAAATTTGACTAAATTATAAGATACTTACAGTAATCTTTTTTTTAAAAAAAAAATGAAGCCAAGTATGTTGAATTGGCCTTCCAAGATGAGGTGAGTCTGAGTTGTTTTTTTAAAGGCTCCACACCTTTTTCAAATTATTTGTTTTTTTCTTTTTATTTCAAAAAAACTCTTTTTAAATAAGATTATAAATTTTTATAATAATATTATTGATTGTTTCATGATGTTGTATAAATTATCGAGACACAATCTTTTTTTATTGCAACTTTTTAGATCATGATAAATTTTCATTTAAAAAATCATGATTGTAAAAAAAAAAAACATGTTTATGTTAAAAAAATATATAAATAAAAAGTTAAACTTAGACTTAAAAAAAAACATTTTTACTCAAGAATTTAAATCATTAAAAATCTTATAAATATTTATTTTAATTGTTGCAAAACAAAATAAAACTAGATTTTAAATATCAAGCATGCAAAATAACAAAAAGTAAAGCTTGTGGGTAAAATTCTATAACAATTTTTATTATTCACCCTCTCACAGTTCACTATGGATTGTAATATTGTATTTTTTTAAAAAAAATTTGATTCTTAATTTTTTTTTTTGCATGACTGAGCCATTTTGAGCTCAAGTTTTGAATTCAATTGCATGTTTTCTTAGAATAAATGGTTGAATTGAAAGAAAGATGATTGAAATGACAGACATGGGTAATATAAATGGAGGCTTTGAGATGGTTTTTGCAAAGTTCATTTTCATTTCCCATCTATTTTAGCTATTAAGTGACCTGTTCGTATAATTTTTAAAAACATAATTTTGATACTAAACTTTATTTTTTTTTATTTTTAGTTTTTTTTGTGAAGGAGAAAGGGAGTCCTTAAATTCTAACTTAGAAAGAGAAGGTTGTTGTTAGCAACAATTTAAGCTACCAAAACAGTTAATTTTTTTTGTCAAATAGTTTCATATGATATAGGGGTCTAATATGAGTTTTTTCTTATCTTGAAAATGACTAAAAAAACATATATGAGCTCAGGAAGATTTTTTATTTTAGATTGATTTTTAGGTTTTGGAGCAGCTTTTTACACTTTTAGAGGCCATGAATTGGCTTAACAAGACTCCTAAGATGTTTCCTAGAAGTTTTGGATCAAAAATTGATTCAAAATCAATTTTTGGGTGAAGACAATCGTGAACCCCATATTTCCAACCACATTAGTAGCCTCATTCTAGGAATTCCAGAAGACATGTTGTTTGCTAAGATCAACAACGCATCATCTTTTTTTTTAACAAATAGGTCAAACAACATGTCGTCCATCCTATTAAATTAAAAAAAAATAAATAAAGGCCCACATGCGAGTCTTTTGTTAATGGGCCAAGCACTTGGCCTTGCTTACTAGGCCCAATAATATGGGTCTTTTTTAATTAATATATATATATATATATATATATATATATTAAAAATAATTTTTTGATTTATGTTTTAGTTAATACTCATTCTCTATTAATTGTTTTCTTTTTTAGCTTTTTTTAATAGTAATTATTTCTTAATTATATTAAGTGTTTTGTTTTTATGATGCTAGTATGATTCATCTATAATTTTTTATTATATTTTATATAGATTAAATTTTTATTTTTTATAATATTTTTTGTTTATACAACCTTGCATAATATATACTTTTTTTTATTTTATTCAATAAGTTTTATATGTCTATTTATATTATAAATTGATTTTAATCAATAAATTCATTAAATACAACCAAATAGAAGTTTAGATAACTTGTTTTTTTGCTTTAGGATAAAGATTTTTTTTCTCATATTATCACAATTTCTTTATATATATATATATATATATATATATATATATTCTTGTTTGCTAGCTATTGTTTGTTTTTTTTAATATAATTTAAATAAAACCATCTTATTTAATTAATTGAATTATAATTTGAGTTATTAGATGTTTTCAAAAATATATATGTACGGGAAACGTTTAAATATTTTACTATAAAAATAATATAAACCTACCTAGGTAACTAAGGCACAAGTCTAGTATATATAAAGATCATTCAGATACAGAAAATACAACCAAATAGAAATTTCGATAACTTGATTTTTTACTTTTGGGTGAAGTTTTTTTTTTTTTTTTTCATATTGTCACAATCTCTTTATTCATGTACATACATACATACATATATACACTTTTCCGTTTGATATTGTTGTTTTTTTTTTTCAATATAATTCAAATAAAATCAATTTATTTAATTGATTGATTATAATCCCAGTTATTAGATTTAAAAAAAAACCATAATTACAACTTTTAAATATTTTACTATAAAAATAATATAAACCCTCTGGGTAAATCAGATAGAAGTCTAAGTATATATGGAGATTATTCAAATACAGAAAATAACCTACATTCACAAATCTGACGGGCAGTACCTTTTCTGATGTATTCAAATTCTTGGAGTTACAATGCCTAGGCAAAATGTACGCCGCTATATGCAAAATTATATTAAGGGACGGCCAAACCACCACCAAACAGATCTCGCAAGATATACAACGCTTGTTTGGTTGAAGGCCAAATCGTCAATATAATAGAAACAGCCATTGCAGATGAGGTCAGTAGACATCAAGGTACACACGAACCTTGAAAATCAGTCAAGAACTTTCTTCTACCATAATAAACTATGAACTTCCAAGCATGTGCAGCAAGATACATTTATTTGATTTCAGTGATGCAGCAAGAATTATAGCCAACATCACCACGTTACTGCAACAAAAGATGCTTAGAGGAAGTTAGAGCCTGGAGAAGCAAGGAAAATGAAAAAAAAATAAAAAATGAAAGGGTGAAAACGTACAGGTCAGCAAAATTTTAGTTCAACATGCTAAATCATTGGTGTGATTCAGGGCAGCAACTCCCACTGTTTTGCTATTGACATCATAAGATGACATGACCTTCCTCTGAATCAACCAAGGAAGTAAATTAGCCAAGGTTACAGAACAATCACTGAAGAATTTAGAAACATAAAATATGCAAAAGAGAGAATAAGAGAACTTTTTCAAAGATCTTTCACGGGAAAGTATTTGCATGCATGCTGGTAAAAGCTGCTATGAACATACTTACAAAACATTAAAACTTACAATTGGCTCAAAATCAGGGCTAGACAAATTAACAGTGAGGTTCCTCATCAACAACAAAACCTGCAAGACACCAAAAGGAATTATATACAGAGCACATTGAAATAAACAGGAAAATCAGTGTACACACCAAACTTATGTTTACTGGCTCCATGTATATATTCTTGTACTCTTTTGAGAACTCCACTAAAACAGTAATGCTTTTAATGTCAATATATACATCATAGCAGAAGGAAACTTTAGAAATATAGACATGATCGTGCTGAATACTAATATTTTACTTGAATGACCGCTATGTTAAGCAAGTTGAGAAGATGAAGGGCCAATTTTGAATAGCCAAACAAGCCCATCAAACAAGTGAGACTCACATGAACTAGCCAACCAGGT
>Ga0325404_1000446_pt1 | contig 40899 bp, 18 predicted proteins | sample PopdelMetagenome_18_FD_205664 | JGI IMG/M metagenome (GOLD analysis project Ga0325404, IMG submission 205664) | Populus deltoides microbial communities from Bellville, Georgia, United States - Xylem-Control-R1 | ecosystem: Host-associated > Plants > Phyllosphere > Stem > Wood/Secondary xylem...
TCATTTGTTTCTCCTATCACCCCCCCCCCCCCCCCACTTTGCTCATGAGATTTGTTTTTCCCTTTTTTTGGAATTTGTTATGCAGGAACTTGATCCTCCACCATGGCTTAACAGAATGCAAGAGCTGGGATACCCGCCAGGATATCTAGGTAATGCAGTCCATTTCACCTCTTTGTCGGATATTGCTCTGTTGATTTTGGTTTCCTTCTACGTTGTCTGGTATTCTTATTTTTTTGCCAATTTGCTCACCAGGAAAATGTGGTCCTTTATAGAATTTGAATAAGGTATTCAAGGATCATGACATAAATTCTCTCCTGTTGCCCTTGGTTGTTGCATGGATTGGAGGCCTAGTTTTTAATTTATGTTAGTGGTTTTGTAAATGTAGTGACCGACTTTGTTTGGTAAATGTCATCTAAGCTAGTGTGGTTGGAGGCCAGCAAGGATAAGAAAAGCTAATGTAGCCCAAAGAAAATTAGGATTCCAAATTCTTGCTAATATTTTGCACTTCATAGCTCAAATAAGCTTTAGCTGACCTCAGCTAGTTCTTGGATTGAGGCTTCGTTGTAGCTGTTGCATAGTTCACCTAAGCTGATAGGCTGATGCTAGTGCACAGTGAGTACCAAATTTACCTAAGGTCAGAGAAAGCTATCACTATCCATCTTCTTGCTCTTTGGAGATTTTGGTCCGACAAGTACCTGAATTTTCAATGGAGGCAATAACCATATTCCGAGCCAATTAGATTTAATGTCTCTGCTACTGTAAATGTAGATCAAAACTTTGTTTTCCCTGAACTTGAGGCCATGCATATTAAAGGCAGTTAGGACTCCAGTAGAGATTATTGAGCATGTTAGAAATGATGCTTGAGGTAATCACCTCCCACATACAAGAAGAGACTACAGAACATCATGATAATTCCAGGTTATGCTATTAACTACATTTGCGGTTTTGTTTCCATTTGATAAACTACAAATTGCCCCATGTTATTGGTGGTGAAGGTTGTTTTGTTTTCATTGTCGCTGCCATCCCCAATAACTGAAGTCATTGTTTTTGGCAGCTTTTATTTATTCACAAGTATTTTTGCCATCATAATCTCTTTATGCTCGTATTGCAGATCCCGATGACGAGGACCAGCCATCAGGGATCACAATATTTGCTGATGGGGATGTCAATGAGGAACAGGAAGATGGGGAGATTACGGAAACAGACCCTCCTCCTGAACCACAGAGGAAAATGTCAGTTGAATTTCCTGGAATAAATGCGGCAATCCCAGAAAATGCAGATCAAAGACTCTGGGAAGTTGGGCCTACAAGTTCTGATCCATGGAGGCACCGATCGCAGCATAGATTGAAATATTCTTCAGAAGCTACAGGTAGATGGCATCATCACGAGCAAAGACAGTATAGGGATGATGGGCCTCCAGGTGTTGATTCGGTGCTTAGCCCATCCATGTCTAGTTACCCTCCAAGGTATGGTCATTATGATTCTAGTTACAGTTCTGACAGCCCAAGAGATCTGGCCCCTGCCTTTGGGAGGTCCAATTCTGATAGAGGAAGGAGCTCTTTGGTACATGAAGATTTTGTAAGCCATGGTTCCACATCAAACTCATCCTTAAGAAAACGTTCTTCGCCACAGGATATCGGCTCAGCGAGGTACAGGACTGATAACAGCCCGGATGACTATGACACGGATTATTCATATCGGGATTATTCATTCGATCGCCATCGCCATCGTAGCAGGCGGTAAAGGGTTAGTAGACTTGATTGTAACAAGGTAGCCTGGATGCGATATTCCTTGTAAAATACCTGCTTCCGTTTCCCTTTAGTCCTTGACCAGAAATACACATTCGATTTCTTTCTCCAGGAGAAGGTTGTATAGCACAGTACTAGCTGGTCGTAACTAGTTCAGATGTTTTCTGCAATACTCCTCCGGTGGGAGCTTGTTTAATTATTTTGGTATCCATCTTTGTTGCTTCATACAAATTGCAGATTGTGTTTATCAGGAATCTCTGGAGGATCTCGTGGATTTTGATGCACTGTCAAATTGTGCCAAGATAGGATGATAAGTAGTCAAGTGGCTCGAGCAGGCGGATAAATAATTAAATTTTTAACAGAAAAAAATGTGAACGTTCAAAGTTTATAAAACTGTGGCCAGAAAAATGTTGAGGTGTGTTGGGTTTCATTATGTAATGAAATAGCAGCACTAAGAGAAATTTGACATGAAGCTCTACATAGTGAATAGACTCAAAAGTAGTTGTATCATGCCTAACCGTGTAATGCCCAACAAAGGGAACCTGATATAACCAAGGAAAAAGATGGCAGTTGCATGATGTGTGAGATTACATCTTCCTCAATCTGCTTGCAGATCTATATATAGACAAATATGTCAAATGAAGAATGAACATCTTTTATGGATTGCAAGCCATGAAAAGATTCCAAACCTGGCCACTTAATACTTTAACACAGATCATCAAGCAAGCTCCAATCATCACAGGATATGCAATGGTAGGCTGTAACAACAGAGAATTCACCACCTGGTTCATGGGTTCTACATCATAAAATTAAGCTTTCACGTTATTAAGCTTTGGAACTCCTTCATGTAGAACATGAACAACCAAAATGCCTACATTATTCACTCATTAATCTTCCAAAAATTTATCAACTATCCTTCCCCGGCCATCCACAACTCACTCTTTATAAGAAAACCTTCTGCCAAATATTGGACATGGACCCTTTTCTCTTTGGAACCAAACCCAACTGACTAAAAGTCATTATATCATCTTTAAAAAAAAATTTAAGAAATCAGCTTGGGTCATTAATCCCCAGATAATCTTTAATGACACAAGTCCTTCAGTTCATCAAGTGCACTCTTATGTGCTCTATCGTATCCCCCCAACAAAACTTTGATGCACTTTGTCAATAGCCTCGCGTGCCCAGGGGAGATGAGATGTCTACATTGTATACACCAGTATAGTATGGACTACAAAAATGCAGAGTGCGACTCCTCCGGCTACAGAAAAATTGATTATTTTTCAAAGCTGACAATTTGCTCTAAACTCTCTCAACAATATCTTTGAGGTCAGATATCAATACAAAACCATCTACATTGCTGATTGCATTTGATACCTGTTTATAAGTGTTTTTGGAGAAGAAAATATTGGTTTTGAAAACACCAATTTTTTTACCAAATGAGGCACACAACTTCTTTAAGCATCCCAAAATAACATCAATATGATTTTACAGAGGACTCCACAGTGTATTTAATCACCAACGAAAAACAAATGTGAAATGCAAGACCCATCTTTTCCAACCCTACAGGATTCCATTTTCTAATATGCACTTGTTATGTAATTAAATGAGTAAATTCTTCCATGCATGATACATAAAATATACCAAGAAAAAGGGTCGCCTTGTCTAATGTCATGTGAAGGACTGAATTTTTCTGAAGCTGCTCCATTATAAAGCAACTGCATAGAAAAGGACCATGAACATGACATGCAAAAACCGAAACAATATAGATCTCTATCAACGAAACAACATAACCAAAGACCAAATTAATAGCATCTTTAAGCCAAGTATGAAATCCATAAAAACATGAAATGCACAAACACAAAGACCTCTTATCACAGTCTCTTTCATCCACCACTGACCCAAACATCATTAATTAGCATGTCTTTCCCTAAGAGCATCAAGAACCCGAAAAAAGGACTTTAAAAGCTCAACATACATCCACCACTGACCCAAACATCATTTAATTAGCATGTCTTTCCCTGTGAGCATCGAGAACCCAAAAAAAAAGGACTTAAAAGCTCAACATACAGCAAGAATAAAATCCAAGGAACAACTTAAAATAAAACACATCTCTCTCAGAATCCTCGTCAATCACTTTGTGGGCAACATGTAAAGAAGACAGTCCAAACTAATTAAAATACTTAACTAACCCTATCATCTGCCTCCTATCATTCACACTGCTACTGCACAACACTAATTTATTTTTCAAAACACGATTACACATAGATGGCTCAGTAAAGGACTACCCCATGGATGATGGAAAAGGCTTAAAGTCTAATTCAGTTAGTTCCCTGACACTAAACCCATGGATGCAAAACAACTGGAAAAACTCAAAGCAGGGACCTAAACCAGAAGCAAACATGGTCTGTGTCTGATCCATAAATGGAGGTGAATAAGTTGCATGATGAACCGCTACATAATTCCTTACCTGCACATAAAAGGGGCATGGAGAAGCTTGGGAATGTCTTCAAAAGAACCAACCTAACCAACTTATACCTAAGTCAGCAAGCTACAACAGCTATTCCTTCTCCAAATTTTAAACCTTTTTAAGATGAAAAAAAACTAAATTCAAATTCCAACCCCAAGAAACACACAAATAACCCAGCACCATGTAGCTTGCAGCCAAATAGAAGAAGATAAATCTGAAAAAATGAAAAAAAAAATTGATGCTTGAGCAACAAAAAACGTAACTCACATGTCGAAACCTTGCCATGTTGCCTTTGATGCAAGAGAAGGCCACTACGGCAGTAACCTTCCAACTCTGCTCTAAGTCCCCACGAACTGCATAGAGAGAGTTGTTAGTACAATTCTAATTCATCAAAAAAAAATCCAGCAACATCAATAACAATTTAATGCAATAACACAGAAATAGCTCCCAAACCGAAGGATTACAATCCCACAAAAGAAGAAATTAGATTAAAATCTAAAACCCAGCACGAAATAAAAGTGCAGATATATCCTAGAAATAAAAACCCATTAACCAAAAACAACAAATAAAAAAGAATCCATAATTTCCCAACCAGGAATCAAAAAAGATCATGAGAAACTAGGATTTCAAAGGATACACCTTCCTTTGTTTTTTTTCACAGATTCCTATCTACATTGAAAGCACCATCGTCGCACCACCGACCTCATCATCGTTGGTGCAAGAGCAAGACCCTCTCACTGGATCCTTTTCTTCTCCATAACAGCCTCTCTCGTATGTCTTTCCCCTATCTGTTTGGTTTCAAAAAAGAAGAAGGTAAAGAAATAGATTAGCTGCCAAGAAGTTAAAAAGCAAAGGAAAACCATGGCCTCCTAACAACCACGCCTCTCAATAAATGGAAGGGACACAGAAAGCAGGAGATGAAATTGAACATAATATCGCGAGATCAACAAATTTTCTGGCGAGAAACACTGCATAAATCCACAATAAAATACCTCACAATACACAGTATTTATCTGATTTTTTTATATATATAATTTTGGGTTCATACAAAAAGAAATAAGTAGTGAAATTGGAAATTGACAAATTTAAAACCTTTTGTAGATTAATAATAATAATATTTTCTTAGTAAAAAAAACCAAAAAATAAAAATAAATTGTCTTACCAAAACGGATAAAATTAGCAACATAAAATTTTATCACTAAATTTGAAATAATAAAAAAAAAAAACTTTTGTAGGCAGTTTGTTTTAGGAATTCCAGCTGCTTTCCATGATTTTTTAAATTTTTTATTTTAAATTAATATTTTTAAATTATTTTAATGTCACTAAACTAAATTTTTTTAAAAAAAATATTTCTATATATTTTTAAATAAAAAATAATCACTATCACACTCTCAAATACTATTTTAATATTTATTTTTTTAATTTAAAATAAATATCAAAATATCCCTAAAAAATAAATAACCAATACAAATTAGTATATTGGCACGCAATCCATAGCGGGTTAATATCAATTTTTTAAAATATAAAAAAATATTAAAAATATAGAAAATATTTTAATAAAGTTATTAAACCTAATCAAGTAAGCTTTCACTCTGTTTTTTGTCAAACTCGGGCGTCTTGGGTCTGATAATTAAGCTTAAACAGCAAAAAGTGAGTTTAAAAGCATTAATTATAACTTATTCCCTTCTTCTCTTGTTCGATAAAACCAGTTAATTGATCCATAAAATTTTAAAATATAGTTTTAGGTATACTTTTGCACTGTTATTTTTGAATTTTTTTATTGACCCAAGTTCCTGGGTCTGCCAACCATATCAAATCCAAGTACTTTGGGTTTGATAACTATGCTTAAACAACAAAAAGTGAGCTTGAGAGCATTAATTATAACTTATTCTCTTCTTCTCTTGTTCAATAAAACCAATTAATTGATTTTAAAATTTTAAAATATAGATTAGGTTTGTTTTTGGTTTGTTTTTGCATTGTTATTTTTAAATTTTATTTTTGATCCAAGTGTTTGGACCTAGCAACTATGTTAAACTTAAACGTCTTGGGTTTGATAGCTATGCTTAAACAACAAAAGTGAACTTTAGAGCATTAATTATAACTTATTGTCTTCTTCTCTTGTTCAATAAAACCAATTAATTGATCCTTAAAATTTCAAAATATAGATTTAGGTTCGCTTTTACACAGTTATTTTTTAATATTTTGAATTTTATTTTTGACCTATGTGTCGGGGCTTATTTTTGAATACCAAACCCAATATAGTTGCCAGACCCACGACGTTTTTGCTGGCATGGATGTCGAAACTAAGGTGTGTCGGCCTGGCATAGTTGTTAGACCTAAAACGCTAGGGCCTCGGTGGTTGCTTGACCCAGACGCTTGGCCTTGACGTAGTTGCCTGGCCCAAGGCGTTTGAGCGTAGAATGGTTGCCAGACCCTACCAAAGTACCTTTGTTTGGCATGACTTAAGCGCCTAGGTGTGGCATGACTTAAGCACCTCGGCTTAACAACCATGCCAGACCTATGCGTTTTTTTTAAAAATATAGTAATTCATATATAATTTTTCTAAAAACATATTTATTTTATGTTTTCAACTTTGTCTTTTTAACCAAATATATTTTTATCTTTTTCTATATTTATTTCTTCTATTTTGGAACATTAACCACACACATCCCTAAAAATCACTTATTTTTTTAATGAAGAAATCATCTACAAAATTGCACAAATTAAGATAGTCAAAGGGACAATAAGTCTTTTACATATACAATATTTTCTTTTCCTACAACATAATGTATCAATTCAAAAATTCAAAGGTTTTCTCTTGTGATCATATATTTTAAATTTTCGTATATACTAATAGTTATAATGTAGAATAAACTCTCATTGTAACAAACTTTGACAATTAGATTATGTAACATCTCAAATTTTTTAAAAAGTATTGAACCTTTTAAAAAACTATCTAACACTTGGATGGAACATATAAAATTAATATTTTCATCCATAATGTTTACAAAAAAGAAGTTTATTTAATAAATTACTTAGAACTCAATATTGTTTTCCCATTATTTTCTCTTCGAATATAAAAAATTTATAAAATAAAATGCACAAACAAAAAAGAATTTGCAGCTAAGTTCTATTGTATATAAATGAAAAATCATGTTTGAATGAGGCAATATTTGTTTTTGCAGTTCAATCATGCTTTTAAAATTTTTAAAATTTTTTGATCCAGGCGCTTGGGTTTGGCAGACCTAGGCGCGGGGGTTGCCAAACCCAGGCGTGCTAGTCTGGCATGGTTGTCAGGAAGAGAATAATTGTGCACTCTAGTTACTAGGAGAGAGAAAAGAAAAAAAACACAAATAATCGATCACCAACGGTAATTTAACCATTATATGTCTACATGCGTCACGCCATGTGGAAGAGAACATAATTGCGCATCAAGTGAGATGGTGAATGACCATATTTAACCACCGAGAAGCGTTGTACGCGCCTCTTTAATAGTCCGGGTACCACCTATTCGCTGTGGAAGAAAACGAAAGCCAAAGAAACGTCGTGAAAATAAGAGAAATTAAAAGTGAAACTAGGGGTGAGCAAAAAAACTGAAAAATCAATTAAACCTAAAAAACCAGAAAAAATAACCGAAAAAATCGAACCGCGAAAAAAACCAATTAGAATTTTGAAAAAATCGATCGGTTTGGTTCGGTTTTATAAGCCTGAAACCAAAAAAACCGAATTGAATTGAACCCAAATGAAAAAAACCTGAAAAAAGTGAGCCAAATCGGAAAAACTAGTTTGAACCGATTTTTGTTCTAAAAAACCAAACCGAACCGAAACCAGTCGGTTTGAACCGGTTTTGGTTTTTTTTTAAATTTTGATTTGGTTGCTTTTTTTTTATAAAAACCAAACCGAACCGAAAATAATCACCTCTAAATAAAATTACTATTACAATTCATAATAAAAAATCTCTTGATTTATAGTGATTTTTTCATATTATTTAGCTCTTGTTATAATCATATTTTACCTGGACATCTCTAAAATAAAAAAAAGAGAGAAAAAATATATAATTATTAAAAATTATTTTAAAATCCGGACCTGACACGAATAATAAAATCCAAACCTTGGAAAAAAAAACGGATTTTCTTTCTATTTCTGACGTTAAATATAAAGAGGGATAGGAGGCATTATTAATCTATTTTAACACAAAAACCAGCTTCTTTTAAAAAGACGAAAACAACCCTAACACCGACCCGCACATGCATCTGCTTCCCCTTTTCAAAAACCCTCGCTGGTAAGTGTCCCTGTAGGGACAACCACGGCCTTTTCAATTTCTAGGGTTTTCTACTCCGATTCTTCTCTCTTATTCAATTCCAATCGTTTTTCTCTTTTATTGATCATGATTGATTTTTTCTCTGATTCCTGGTAATTAATTTGACCTTTTTCTGAGCTGTACAGCCGGTTCTTAATCACCGACCGACATTATCGAAATTAGGGTTTTATTGTTTTTTTTTTTTTTCTGAATTGATGGTGCTTGTAATTGATAATGTGTTTCTTTTGAATTTGCAGCAGGAGAGGAAACCCTAATTAATTAAAGATGTTGACAAGGAGATATAATTTGGAAGGCAGTGATTTTAATAACCTTAAAGCTCATTGCTTTTCCAATTCAAGTTCACTGAATAATCTTTTGGATGATTGGCGGAAAGACCCTAACATTGATTTTTTTCGGGGTTTAGTTAGAAACAACATGTAAGTTTCGTATTTATTTTTAATTTTGTTTTTCGTTTAATTTTGTGTTTGTTTATTGTATGTGAGATGCTGAATTTGTTTTTTTTAGCGTTGAGATTCTCGAAAAGGATAGGAATTATCAATTGCAATTACAAGGATGGGATTATGTTAACGTGTTAGAGAACCAGTTGTTTTTTAAGGCTGTTTCTGAGGTAATTTCTTGTTATCTTTTCTATGATTAAGTGATGTTAAGATGGTTTTATATGTCTGTTTCTTTTTGGTTTTGGTTTTGGTTTTGTTGAGGTTTAAAGATGGGTTGTTGTTGTTAACGTTGCCGCATTTTAGCTTATTTTGAAAATTCTTGCTGTTTTGAGTTACTCTTTGAATATGAAATTGTCTATGGTTAATACTAAAATGATCTTATGAAGGGAAAAACTGAATGTGGGATTTGTAGTACTTGAAAAAATGAAGAATCAGTCAGGCTTGCTCTGCTTATTTTTCGAGAGCATTAAAGTGACATCATTTGTATTTGTGCGCCTTTGTAGGAGGAATATATCAATCTGGACACTCTGAGAAATAGATTACAAAGTTTAATCCTACAGCAACACAATGATGCAAATTGTGGTCAGCAAGGATCCAAATTGACAGCAATGCAAGCTTTGGGTTTGACTCAGGGGTGCAGTTCAGATGAAGGAAACCTTATTTTCAATAGTTACCCCATCATTGGCAACAATAATTATAATCTGATGGGGGCTGAAGAACAGGATCATTTTGGCTTCCAAAAAGGTGAGCAATCCATCCATTTTTATAGGACTTACTGAGAAAATGGATACTCTACTTTTATGTCTCACAATGCAATTTCTTTTCCATAGGATTATTTAACAACGAGTTTAATCTAGGAACCACAAGTATGTACAATGCTTTCACTGTGGCCTCAAAGCAGATCGGTAATGAGATGGATTCCTCTCCTGATATAAATTCGTCCATCACCACTATCTCTAGTGGTGATGGGTTTCCCGAAACTGGAACTTTTGACAGTGGACCAGTTTTTTCTCAAGGAGATCATCCATATCATCCTGAGGCCTTCAAAGACATTTTTCAGCAGCAACATTTTGATCAAAGTATGTTTATCTGCATTTCAACTAAGAAGTCTTAGTTTTTTAAAAGAATATTTTATACCTTAGTTGAGGTAATTGCTGCACATGGTATTACTTTATGCAATTCTGTAATAGCGAGTCATTTATTGGAATTTATAAATATTGAGAAAGTGGTGAATGACAGACAACTTGTGCTTGCACACCAGTTTATGCAAAATCTAAATCACACTTTCAATTTTGAGTATGTTTTCTTTATTCCTTGCTTTGGTTATTCTAAACTGTGGTTATTCTTGGTCGCTCTGCTTTTCTTTTTACTTGTTTCTTCAAGGTCTTAAAGTATGATTGTGGCTGATGATGCTTTTCAAAACTTTTGTTTAGCTCTTGGCAAGTCCAATGTGAAATATCCTTTAGTTATTGGTTCTCTTAATGGATCAAGGAGAAATGGACTTGTATTGCCCATGTCATATTATACAACATGATCACATTTGCAATAAAGTACAAGCTTTTATCACTATAATCTGGCATTTCATGAATAGGGCTTCCAACTTTGTGATTTGGTGATGTCCTGGTGTGTTTGATTCTTTCCTGTCATCCTGTTACCTTGAGATTTTTTTTCTATGTTGGCATACATCCCGTTCTTTGTTTTTATCAACATGCTTGTGTTTATCTTTTATGTGGCATTCCTATCAGATCTCTAGCTATTGTTTTGCTCGTTCTTTTGTATGTTTTGGTCATCACTTTGTCCTCATGAGTTCAACCATTTATGTCAGGCAACTTGAATTTGGTGAAACTTGGAAGCTTGACAAAAAATGAGAACCATTATGGTATGCCTTTGTCCACTTTAGGTGAATGCTTGGAGTATTCAAATTCAATTCTGCAGATCCCAGATTACTCTGGAGTCTCAAGCATTCTACCAAGTTCCAGCACAAGGTTTGGCATAACAAATTCAACTCCTGATAAGCTACTGGAATCTAGAGCACAAGTATTAGAACAGACCCAGCAGCAGTCTTGTCAGTTATATGGACAGTTTAATAAGGCATTGGAGGTCAAAGTACCAAGTCACTTAAAGGATCACAATAAGTCTTGCAGGCCAACATCTGGACATAAATCTATGCATTCTCAGCTCCCGCTCCCTTCAGAACAATCACACGGGGTTCATGTGCCTTCAAAAAGTTCTGCACCTCTTCAAAAAGTGGCAAATTTAAATAACCTGCCATTTTTTTCTTCAAGAGAAAAGGTCTTAGCTGCTTATATCAATTCCAAGAGATCAACGATCCCAATGGTGGACTGCCTAGATTCTTTCCTTAAGCATTTCCATTCAACAGTGTGTGACAATAGCAAGTGCTATTGTGAAAGTCTTCGCCCACTGTTATTGCATTTTGATAACTGCCTCCAAACTGATTGCCTTGTATGTGCTCCTAGCCGAATTCTGTGTAAAACTGATAAACTTGGTCAGAACTCTAAAGAGGTGAAGAGTGGTCATAAACGGGAGATCATTGATACAGATTCTAGTGGTTATGGATCTTGCTGTTCAGGAGACAAAATGCCTCCATCAAAGTGTCAGAAGATGGAAAAATATTCTTATTACTTTTCATCTGGAGATGGAATCGCATCTGTGGTTGCTCCATTCTTGGTTCAATCTGATGGTCTTGGAGGACCCCTGCCATTGAAGCAATTGCCTGAATCTCCTGTATCTATTAATTCTGAGTTTCTTGGGGTGAATAATGAATCACTGATGAATTCCATGGAAAATCCTACAAGCTCTGATCAGATCAGGAGCAAAGCTGCAGATAGTTATCCCAGATTGATTTGTGAGAGTTTTTCTGTTCCTTTTAAGGAGCACATTGTTGGTTGTAGTTCAGGAGAGATGGACTCCAGAAGTTCTAGTGGAGTTGCAGACGTTATGAAAGGTGACTGCAACCAATTGATGAATAATTGTATGCCTATTGTCTCTGAAGAGGTTGGCGCTGCTTTTAACAAGGAGGCGATCCAAGTCATATCTAAATTTCATTTAGCCAAACCAGCTATAGAGCATGAGCTAAAGGCAACAGTTGCTGAACATGAAGATGGAATGAAATCAGAAAGTCCAAAGATGAGAGGTGCTTCCTTAATTGATTTTTTCACACCAGAACAGATAGAAGGACACATGTCCAGTCTTGAGCAGTCGATGTGCCAGGTGAATACATCAGCATTACTATATATATATATATATATATATATATTAATCTTTAGAGACTAGAAGCACATTTTTTCTGTAGATGTTGCATCTTGATGCTGAAATTGAAAGATTAACATATCATATCGGCTTAATTCGGAAATCTTGCTTAACCTCTCTGAGTGAGTTATTTGAATGCAAAAAACATGCACAGAAGAGAAAGAGCGAAACAAATGAACATATCCTTTTAATTGAACCTTTCCCAGCTATCTGGGCCTAGCTACAGAATCTTCTTTCTGATGTTTTCTAGACGGGGCCATGAATTATGATAAGAGCTTACCATATTGCTTCTGAGTGCTCGCAACTGTTTTGCACACTTTGTTTTTCTTGTTGTTTCTTTTCCTTTACATTGTAGCTTAGGTCATTATTGCAAATGAGTAGAGATTTTACTTGGTGTCTTAAAGTCAATCCTCTAAGAGTGAAAATAGTTGTGTTAAAAATGGGAAGTTATGTAAATAAACAACAGACCATGTGCCAATCACCGTTACTATGAGCCTTTTGATATGAATGGAAACTAGGGAGTCCAGTGATATATATGCTTTGGTGTAACCTTTATAAATTTGATCAATCAAACAGGAAAGAAATGTCATGGAAGTTAAGTAGATTGGATCTGAAGTCTAAGTAGCTGCAGATCTACTTGGGCAAAAGCTTGAGTCTGTATCCAATGTGTGAAGTTGTGTGTTCATATATTATTTCCTAGAAAACATGTGGCTTCTCACCTGGAGTTCAACATTTGCTCTTCTTTTTCTCATTTTGTTATTACAATTATCTATTTATATTGTCTGCTGACTTGAGGATATCCAATGTGTGTAGCTGTGTGTTCATACTCTTTTTGATGAACACTAAACACATTTGTGCATCTTCTTTTAGAGAAAATCAAATGAAGAAGACAAAATAATAAATCATGTCAACGAGAATCGATGCCAGTTATGCGCAGAAGATAAGCTTTGGTTTGCCCCAGTGCCTATATATTGCTCGTGTTGTGGTGCTCGTATCAAGCGGGGGGTGATTTATTACACCTCATCAGATGAAAATGGCACACAGCCTTGCTTTTGTTCCTTATGCTTTAAGAGTTCTCCACCTAAGAAGATCACATTCTATGGAATTACCATTCTCAAGGAAAAGCTTCACAAAAGAAAGAATGACGAGGCAACTGACGAACCCGTAAGCTAAGCATAATAAGTTTATTTTGTTAAATCTGTTCATTTACAAGGGACCTGCTCTTAAGTCTGCTGTGCTCTTGTAGTGGGTCGAGTGTGATAAATGTAAAAGGTGGCAACACCAGATATGTGCTCTGTTCAACGATAAAAGAGATATGGAAGGAAAAACTGAGTACATCTGTCCCAAATGCTGCTTGAAAGAAATGAAAAGCGAGGAGTACATGCCATCTACTAAGGCTGCTATTTTTGGTGCAAAAGATCTGCCTCGTACCATCTTGAGTGATTTCATAGAAGAAAGACTTTTTAGGCGTCTTAATCAAGAGAGAGAAGAAAGAGCAAAGTTTATGGGAATGAACATTGACGAGGTTAGTTCTCAGATGCAAATTTTTACAAGGATACTGTGTTTTTATGTGCCTTGTTGTGCATAAATAGTTGATAAATTGTGAACTGATTGTCCATTGTAGGTCTCAGAATATGAATAGAAAGCAATGCAATTAAATATGAATTGACCCATATTTAATTTGATTCCTTCATATCATATAAGCTTATAAAAGAGCAAGCATTTGTGGGTTTGAATGGGAATTTGTTGTTAAAGAAAGAAAATGGATACAAAAATAACAGTTCTAAAGGACTAGATATTTATGATTATATCTTTTCACTCAAATCTGTCTTCAAAATCTAATTTATTATGATCAATGTTATGGACCTTTTAAGTGTGTTGTTTTCTTGAAAATAAAAATGAATGTAAAGATAAACATTTGCTAGAATTATGTGGTAATGGACAGTTCATGCTTAGGTCTGATTTTTCTCTTTTGCATTTTTTTGTTATTGTTTAGTTTACAATGGATGGGGTTTCTTTTATACATGCTCTACAAGCTTAGCCTAGGAACTAGTTTAATATGTATGTTCTATTGGTTTCCAGGTTCCAGAAGCTGAAGATCTTGTTCTAAGAGTGGTGCTATCTGTTAACAAACAGTTGAAAGTGAAAGAGAAGTTTCTGGAAATCTTCCATGGTGAGAACTACCCTGCTGAATTTCCCTACAGATCAAAGGTAAGAGGTTGCAGTTAACAGTTAACCACATGCCTAATATTTCTTCATGATAATTCTTTCTGGACAATTTGGGAACTTCTTTAAACTCTCAAAAAATAATAATGGCATCCCAAAATTGTACTATACAGCAAGGACCTTCCTTGATCTTTCCCAAAATATAGGGGTCTTTACCAATTTATGCCTCATGTCTTAATTTGCCAAAACTCATAGAAGCGCAAATATTGATAACCATTGGCACAAGGATGTTAAGCGTTCCTTTATTTTGGTTTCTGTAAATTCTCTATCTTTTAGTATTGTGGCTGTTTATGTGGTTTATGATACAACCTCACTGCTGGTTCTGTTCCCTTTTAGGTGATTCTTTTGTTCCAGAGGATTGAAGGAGTGGATGTTTGCCTTTTTGGCCTTTATGTCCAGGAGTTTGGCTCAGAATGCAGTCAGCCAAACCAACGCAGTGTTTATATTTCGTATCTTGATTCTATCAAGTACTTCAGGCCGGAGACAGAAACTTCAACTGGAGAAGCTCTTCGTACATTTGTTTACCATGAAATATTGGTATGGTACTTCACATCAGTTACTACTTATTTGGTATTTGTTATTTAGTAACTGGAATGGCTCATTTTTATTTTTACTTATTTTTGCATCCTCAGATAGGGTACCTTGAATACTGCAAGAAACGGGGTTTTGCAACCTGCTATTTATGGGCCTGTCCTCCTATAAAGGGAGAAGATTATATCTTATATTGCCATCCAGAGAACCAGAAGACTCCAAAGTCTGATAAGCTGCGACAATGGTCTCTCTCTCTCTCTCTCTCTCTCTCTCTCTCTCTCTCTCTCTCTCTCTCTCTCTCTCTGTCTCTGTCTCTGTGCGCGCACGCGCGCGTCTGTATGTGGGTGTCTGTTTGTCTGTCTGTGTGCGTGTACATTTGCAGGTTCAGTGGCAGTGCAATTCCCTTGACATTTGATTATAGGTTAAGTTTCAATCCTATTATCCTTTCACATCCTAATTAGCCATTAAGCTAGTTTATGTGATCTAAATGGCAATGATGTCATCCATTAGGTGTGCAACACGTTTACATAATGTTTCAAATATTAGTCTGCTTTTGATGGAAGAATGAATATGATGCAAAAATCTAAAGGCTAAGAATTAAATTGCTCTTTTTTTATCCACAAGGTTCAATATGAAAATCATTGAACCACATAGACCTGCACTGTCACTAACTTGCATTTCCATTTGTAGTGATGGTTTGAAGTGTCTCTCAGTGTTGTTTAGGGGCACACTGGTTTTATTTTGGTTTCACCATTTTATAGCAACATAACCCTATCCTTGACTTGGGCCCACTGATTTTTGTTTGCTCAGATCCCCATGGCCACTGCTTTGTTTGACTTTTTTCCCTTCTCCCTTCTAAGTGAATGTTTTGACAAACTAACTAAGCTAAAATATGCAGGTATCATTTGATGTTAAGAAAAGCAGCCAAAGAAAATATTGTGGTCAATTGTACTAATTTATATGACCACTTCTTTGTCCCTACTGGACATTTTTACTCGAAGATAACAGCAGCTCGTTTGCCTTACTTTGATGGTTGCTACTGGTATGATGCTGCGGAGGATATCCTCAAGAACATTGAACAGAAAACTGGAGTATATGCAGAGAGGAAGGTGAAGAAAGTAATGACAAAAAGAACTCTAAAAGCCATGGGGCACACAGAGTCCTCTGGTGGAAACACCAAAGCTATTCTAGTAACAAATCATGTAATCCACTGATACTTTTTTTTTGTTTCTATTTGTTTTGTTAGATATTTCTGTTCATGCAATCATCGGAAGTTTATCATTATCTTTGTGACTTCCTAGTCAACTAAGAGTTTCAGTGAATAATTTAGGAGTTGATGGGGCAAAACTGAGAGCTTAAACTTGTTTGTTTCTTATATCTAACTAAGTAGCTGCTAAGTGTATTGCAAAATAGCAGAACCATCTCTTATTTAATTGTTTCAATTATCTCTTACACATGGAAAACTTTGTAGTGCAGAAACTATATCTATCAAGGTAAATCATTTCATCATAAAGCATAGTTTAGACTCCTGAAATAATAAAACTAACAGTTCATGATATTAGTTATAGTGATATGGTATCTTAGGGCAATAATTCAATTTTTCAGATCACGTCTTAGAGTTTGTCAACCGTCCCAAGCATCTAAATCTAAGCTATTTTTATTGGCTTTTGATTTTATACCTATTATTTTCCAAAGCAACTGGAATTACAGGAAGGGAAAATGTGTAGCAGCATAATTTTGCACATGCATGGCCTACATGTCACTACTTGTTTTGACACTTGTTTCTTTTATGAATTCCGAAGCTAATTGAGTGATTGCTTTTTTGTTACTTAACTATGCTATTCTTTAATTTTGTTATATTTCCTCTCTCCCTTGATCAGCTGAGGGGTGGTCCCATGTGTGGTCGCAAGGAGGACTTCATGGTTGTTCATTTACAACACGTATGCACTCATTGTCATGAAGTGATGTTATCTGGAAGCCGATGGTTTTGCCGACAGTGCAAAAATTTTCAGCTATGTGAAAGGTAATTAATGTAAATGGCGCCTTAAACCATGATGGTGCTTGTCATTTTACTTGAAACATTGTTTCCCACTATTGTCTGACCAAATGGTGGAATTATTACTTGGAAATTAATTGTAGTTCAATACGCATTTGCAGATGCCATGTTGTAGAGAAAAACCTCAATGGGGAGGACTCGCACTCCTTAAATAACAAGGAAAAACATTTACTCTTTAAGGTGAGAATCCCTGCTAAAATTACAGGATGATATTTGTAATTGCAAAGATGACACAATTGATACCTCTTTCTTTCTTTTCTTTTCAGGTTATGGTGAAGGGGATACCGTCCGATACTGAGGATAATGATGCTGTTTTAGAAAACTGGCATTTCGATAATAGACATACTTTCTTGGGTCTTTGTCAGAAGAATCATTATCAGTTTGATACGCTTCGCCGAGCCAAGCATTCATCAATGATGATCCTGCATAATCTTCATAATCCAACATTGCCAGCAGCTGGGACAATGTGCAAAATTTGTCATAAGGATACTGATACACTGGATAGAGATGTCTGTGCTGCGTGCTATCACAAGAAAGACAGTTCTTTGCATGTCTATAAGTTGAATCAATGCTCTCCAGCAGCTAATTATGGAACTGAGAATGTAGATGCTCATCAAGAAGCACTTCAGGCATGATGAATCTCCCTCACATGTTACTGGTCTTTAAGCCATTGTTTTAATACAAATGATTCAAGTTCTTCGTGTTCGATTTTCTTTCTTCTCATGCATACATAGGGGATGTAGGACCGTGTGTGTGCGTGCATTGCTAGACATGTTATGGATTTAGAATATTAATGCTCTGTTTGACATTTTGCTAATTTGGTGGCGCAGCTAAAGGAACAAAATCTTTCTAATTTGGTGGCACAGCAACAAAAGGAACTGCTAACTCTTTTAATGCATGCCACTCATTGTCGAGCAACAAGTAGTGACCCCTGCTCTTACCCAAAATGCCTCCAAATTAAAAGGTTGTTCTGCCATGCAAGGAAGTGCAGCATTCGGTCCTTTGGGGGCTGTCAACACTGTCAGAAGGTATGGTACTTGTTGAAGCTACATGCGGGAATTTGCAGACAAACAGATTGCCGTGTACCACGCTGCATGTGAGTTCACAGTTTCCATTTCCAGTGTCACTTCCTAATCACGTGAGTTTAAACCATACTTGATTTGCCAGATCCATGTTTTTTAGTGTTTGTTTTAAACTTTGTAGAGATCTAAAAAACCACATGGAGCTGGAACCTGGAGGATGATTAGTCGGCAGCAAGCACCTGAAAACCAAGTGGCAAATGATTATCCCAACTGTATATATGAACAGACTTGTCGACATTCCTAACCAAATACTGCGTGCCAGAAAAGAGTGAATTGTACAGTTAGCTAGGCTTGAAAGTTACGGAATTTTGTTAGTGGAAGAGGAAAAGGTCTGTAACCTAAGCATATAATTAATATTGTTCTTTTTAAGCTAGAAGTTTACCCTAGAATGATAAGATAATCTCAATCTTAGGAAGTTTTTTTCCTTCTAGTCTAGGGTTATTTATGCTGTCAGCATGGCAGATCACTGGTCTCTAGTCATGTGCAGCTGTATCTATACATTGTATATCATCGAGTATATATAAATATTATATTATATTAATTAAGTATCAAGTATAAAGCTAAAAGTATCTGGGAAAACACGTGTTTTCCCACATCAATTAGGATTACAATCTACAGTGTTTGTTTATTTTTTTGTTATTGATTTTGATGGGTCATGGTTTCTATAAACCCCTATCATTTAAAAGCTCACACAAGAAAGTCATAATCCAGGTTGAGATTATATCCTTCTCAGTGCTCAACTCTAAGTTGGGTAGGGGCTAGCACTCTAAGTTGGGTAGGGGCATGACTATGTCCAATTTTATGTTGGGCAAGGGTACGATCGTGCTTAATTTCCTGTTAGGCTAGGGACACACCTAGGGACGCGTACCCAACCCTATGTTGGGTTGGGGACATGACCACGCCCAACTCCATGTTGAGTTATGGCACGACCGTCCTTGACTATTCTTGGGTGTAATCATGAGCTTTGCCCGATTCCTCCTAGGCGCAGGGTGTGAGCTGTGCCCAACGTCCTTCAGGTTAAGTGCGCGGTTGAAGGGTCACTCTACACTAAGCTTCCCATACCATGAGTCTGGGTTAATAATTATGATACCCATTATAATCCCATTAAATATGAACAAATAGTTCATGTTTACATTAATTAGATGTGATGGTATGAGTAATGAGATAATATTATCTTAATCATACAAGATTACTTTTCTACTTTTTCTACGTTGCATAAGGCAGTTCAAATCAGGTAATATAAAAGAAAACAAGAATATACAGAAAAGGAGAGAGACATATCCAAAGACATAAACACATTCTTAGCTTCTTCCCTTCACCTCTAGATCTTCTTCCCTAACCTTTTCTCAATCTTCATAAAGCTTATTAATATCTTCATTAATGTTGTTTTTTTTTTTACACATATTCCTAGTATTGACTTGATCTTCAGAGGGTCCCCCATTAATATCCTAGGGGATTTTGTGCAGGCATTTATTCTAGAAGAGTTTCATATCCCCTTAGGAGAAGATTTGCCAAAGGAGAAGCCTGCCTACGTAGTCTTGAAGTGGAGGTCATAGAACTCACCATAAATGATGTATAAGAATTTCTAGGAATAATTCATTTGAGAATATCCCCTGTGATTTTTATAACCTCATCAATTGGCGCCATTTGTGGGGACCTTACAAAAAGCTAATTACTTCTTCAGCAAGAAAGTAAACTTTGACGTGCGGTTTTATCTAGCACACCACCATGGCTGATCCACACACACCAGGGCATATCATGGATGCCCACATTGCTGCTGGTAAGTCCATCCAACCCCAGATTGAGAAGATGGCTGAGCATATACGTTTGCTTTCTGAGGAGGTCATTAGATTGAGTGGGCAACTCACAATTCATCCTCAACATCATCACGATATGAAAGAGGCTAGACAAGAAATCAAATAAAATATAAAAATAAGAGGAAACACTTTTCTAGGAATATAGGAATCAGTATCTAATGACTTTAACAGTTCTAGTAGAATAGAAATGAAAGAAAAAAGGAATGACATAATAACATAATAATAAGATCTGAATCTCAAAACACAAAACACAAAACAAAAAAGGGATATAGAGAAATTGGTAGACGCTACGGACGTAATTGTATTGAGCCTTGGTATGGAAACTTACTAGGTGATAAATTTTAAATTCAGAGAAACCCTGGAAAAAAAAAGGGGTAATCCTACGCTAAATTTTATTTTTCAAAAAAAAACAAAAAAACAAACAAAGGTTTATAAAGACAGAATAATAATACAAAAGGATAGGTGCAGAGACTCAATGAAAGTTGTTCTAACAAATAGAGTTGACTACGTTGCATTAGTCAAGTAAAGGAATCCTTCTATTAAATAAAGGAATCCTTTTGTTAAAGTTAAAATTCTAGAAATTCCAGAAAAAAGTGTCGCACGTGTGCGTGCGACGATCATTCAACCCTTAGGTGTGTCGTCCGTCTAGGTAAATATGGTAAGACAAGGAATTCTTGTCTTTTTCCATGAAAAAAGGGAATGAGAGTCGCCACCTACTATTTTGGTCACTAGGAACCCTAACTGGTCTCAGAGATCGGATACGGAGACTGGTTGCGTAAAAGGAATGTATTAATACCCCAAATACACCCTATCTAAGGTAGGCTGCATTGTTTTAATGTCTGATAAAATCTAAGGTTTTGTTGCGTTTTCTAGTCGTTAGTCTGTTCTAAGGGTTCAAGAAAAGACCCTCCTCAATAAGGAGGTTCTTTATCTTATGGGTAAAAGCCTAATCGTTCTAGTGTCCACAAAAAGAAACTGATATCCGGAATGCGCCTTACGTGTAAGGTCGTGCCCCGGATACTAAAAGACAGACAAATTAAAATTTTTTATTGTTTTTGAAATTTTGGCCAACGTTCTCGTGACTTTAATAAACAGGTTATTAAATCCAAAATACATGCTAAAATATATCTCTTTTATGGTGTATGGAAAACACAATATGATTTTTTAGCTTTGAGATACTTGGCTGTATGCACAAAAAAATTTTTTCTTCTTTTTTTTAATTTTTTTAATTTTTCAAAAGTTGACGAAAACCAGGTATGTTAATACCAGATTTATATTTTTACGACGTAAAATACAGACCGATATTAAGCAAAAAAAGGCATAGATCAAAAAGTAGGGAAATCACAAATATTGAAAAATATTTTTTCTTTAAATTTTTTGAAATGGGCCAGACCTGGCCCAAATGTATGGGTTGTGCCGAACCCAGCCCAACCCATCTGAACAGTGCTCTCCACTGTTCACATGATTTGTGAACAATAGAGGCGTGATAGGGACGACGACGGTTGCAGAGAAGGCCAACTTGTGGCGGCGTCGAGGCGGTGCTGTTGGCGGTGGTGGTTGTAACGACGTTGCTAGTGGTGGCTGGGGGCACGGTGGCGCGCTGCTGACTACTTTTTCTTCATTATGCAGAGGCGAGAGCCTTTGTTTTTTTTTCTTTTCTTCTTCTACTCGACGAGCTGCTGCTGCTGGTGGCGATGGAGAGGAGGCGCAATGGTGGCGCTGCTGGGCTGAAGGTGGTCGTCCTCCCCTCTGCCCCTACCTTTGCCTTCTCTTTCTTTTTCTCTCTCTTTCTTCCTTTTCTTTTCTGGTTCTCCTCTTCTGATTTTTTCCCTTATTTTTTTTTGCCTCTTCTCTGCCTTTGTATTAATAGGTAGAGAAGGGCGGTGAAATGGCATGCCTCTCTTTTTTTGCATTCGTGGTAGGCCACCGGTCAGTATTTAGGCAAGTGGGGTGTTTTTTTAGTGTCTTTTTGGGTCCTCGGGGGAAGAGAAGGCAGTGAGAAACAGGGGAACAAAACTTTCTTCTTCCCCTATTTTTTGTGCGTCTAGGGGAAGAAGAAAGGCTATAGTGTCGTTCAAAACGACTCTGTTTTGGGTTTTTTTTTTATAAAAAAAAGTGTATGAAACGGTGTTGTTTTTGCCAAAACACGTCGTTTCATTTAAATGAAAACGATGCCAAACTTATGTCAAAGTACAAACCAGTCCTCAATTTGTGATTTTTTCAATCGAGTCCTTAATTGAAAATTTTGATCAATTCAATCACATCCCTGCCAAGATTAACAGTCGGCCTTGAAGTTGGTTGCCTTTTCCACTTTGATCCTTGGTTTCTGATTTATGCAATTCGACCCTCAATTGATCAATAACTTCTAATTTTCTTCAATCTGGTCCCTGATTTAGTCAATGTCAGCCCTCTTATTTACGCGCCTTTTGTAGTTTAGGGATGTTCTTCATCAACAGGGCTCTCAACGGTCAATGATATACCATAAAATTTCAATCTTTGTATTTTTAAACCTCCTCAACCAATTTTTGACCATTTTCTGAGCGTTCTGGCATCCTCTTTTCATTGTTATATTTTTTGATAATATTTTTTATTTTTTTGTATTTTTTTTAGAGAGAAAAAAATATAAATTGGAGAATAACCAAAAAATATATATATGGCATACATATTGAAATATTATCTCAAAGGATTCTTCTAATGTATCATTTATGGGTTCAATGGAATTCATAGGTATAAGAAGAAGCTTGCCAAATAGAGAGTTTTTCTTTCGACCATCTTTCGATTGTTAATACGATATATAAGTACTACTACTACAAATAGTACTACACCAATAGTGAAATATCAATTGCTTGTTAAACCTTGTGAATTGCGTGAAAATATGATACTTCATATTCAGGAGTCCAAGAGTTTTATAAAACGTTCTTGATGGAAAAAAAATGTGAATGAAAGATCCCACTATATTGAATTGGGTCTATGAATCCAAGAAATAGTGAGAATTCTTGATCTCTCTCAATTTGAAAATCCAGGATTTGAATTGACGTCCTTTCATTGATTCCTCCTAAATTTAAATTGCATTGATTTATCCTAAATATTTTATTTCAATTGGAATTTTGTTATTCACCATGTGCGAGGATCCCCGCTAAGCATCTATGGTTAAATAGTTAAAACGCCCAACTCATAACTGGCGAATTCATAGGTTCAATTCCTACTAGATGCACGCCAATGGGACCTTCCAATAAATCTATTGGAATTGGCTTTGTATAAATGCAATCTCATCATCCATACATAACAAATTTGTGTGGTATATTCATATCATAACATATGAACAGCAGGGACTAACATTCTTATTGAGACTAGAACTCATAGGGAAGAAAATAGATTTATGGGTGGAATCGCAATAGTTACAAATAAAAATATTTGGTAATTATTGAAAAATAAATATACTTCTAATGTCGAATCAGGATCAACTACGACAAAAATAATGCATAGGGTCGAACTCTTCTCTAATGTCAAGGTAATAGCTATGAATAGGCATCGACTCCCGGAAAAGGGTAGAAGAATGAGACCTATTATAAGACATACAATGCATTATAGACATATGATCATTACGCTTCAACCAGGTTATTCTATTCCACCTCTTAGAAAGAAAAGAACTTAAATCAAAATACTTAACAGCATGACGATACATTTATACAAAACTTTTACCCCGAGCACACTCAATGAAGCCGTAGACAGTCAAGTGAAATCCAATACACGAAATAATTTGATTTATAGGCAGCATTGTTGTGGTAAAGGCTGTAATGCTAGAAGAATCATTACTGCAAGGGATAAAGAGGGAGGTCATAGATGTCTATACTGTAAAATCAATTCTTGATAGAAAGAAAAATACATATATGGTAGAATCGTAACCATAGAATACAACCTTAATCGAAATGCATGCATTTATCTCATACACTACGAGGATGGTGAGAAGAGATATATTTTACATACCATAAGGGCTATAATTAGATCCAGATTTTTTAGTTCAATAAAGAGTAAAATACCATAAGGGCTATAATTAGAGATACCATTATTTTTGGTATAAGCTAATTTTTAAGGTATGATTAAACTCTTTAAAACAAACATTCATGTCATTTAAACCGACAAATGACTATAATGGATGCGTAATAAACATTTTAAATAGGAATTTAAAAGATAAAATAGAGGGGGGAGGGGTGTGCTCACTAAGCTACACCTCCTCATCAAAGTTAAAGGTATACCTTGTTTAACAATGTTACCTCCTTTGCTTCAAATTTCTTTCTCCTTATTCAAGCTTTAGATCTCTGGTATTTCTGCTTCCAATCTTGGACTCACAAGCTCTACCTTCTACTTCTTTCTTTTCATTTCTTATCAATACTTTATGGCCGTTATATCACGAAACTTTAATGGTTTAATTTTCTTTAAGCTTTCTCTTTTTCTTTTTCTATTTCTTTTTTCCAAAAATCCCCCTCCTCTGCTCAAGAGTAGATGCTCTTTTATAAGAAAAATAAAACAACAAATTTCAACACCATGATGGTTTTTTCCAAGAAGTTGTTATGAAAGATTTTTATTCTTTCTTTTTCAAAACCTTCCTCTTTGAAATAGGTGGTACTTGGTCCCCTTTTGTCTTTTAGCAAACTAAAATCACACATGAGAAAATATTCATTGAATCTTTTCTATTATGGTGTGTTTTTCTTCAGTCATAAATGATTGAGTTAGGTATTTTGTCAAGATCATTGTGGAGATTGAGCCATAAACGTATCATTTTTTGACCTAAACCTTATAGAGGGGATATAAATCTGTCATTAGGAACGAACCACACTAGATTTAAAGGTCTAAAACTCCACATTTATTGATTGGAAGGTAAGCTCTCGATTAACTTGAATATGCCAGTGCAGAGGTGGCTGATTAGGGACAAGATATTGTCGAGTTCATTAAGCTAAATAATGTACAAACATGTGATGAGGATAACTAGTCCTTGTAGAGGAGATGTTTCTAAGTCGAGTGGTGAAGGTTGGGGTCTGTAAGGTGGTTATAGATGTCATATTCATTTGCCTGAAAGTGGTTACTCGATCAGCCTTTCAGATAAAAAAGAAAACACTATGACCGAATAACATATCATTCATTCTATTTATTAAAATCTGAGTGACACGTTGTTCATTTAAACTCTAAATAATAGGGTTTTTAAATAGGATTTTAGAAAAATTTCAATTTAGTCCTTGTCCTTCCAATTTAAGCATATAAATCCTCAATTGACCTTTAAACTTTTCAATTTTGGTAATTACACCCAGGAAACCTTGATTTAAATCCTTTAATTTGATCGTCTTTTGCCCTTTTGTTCTTGGTTTGCATATTATGTAATTTCACCCCTACTAATTATCAGACTTTCAATTTCTTTCAAGTAGACCTTTTATTTAATTAATTTTAGCCCCTGAACTCACACGCCTTATTTACTTTGGTTATTGGTTTTGAAATTCTTCAACTTAGCCCTCACTAAGCCTTTAATCTTTAAATTTCTTTCAATTGAACTCCTGATTGCATCAATTTAGCCTTTCCAAGTTTTAATTGTGTCCCTAATCTTTTAATCTTTGCAAATTGATGAAAATTAGGCTTCCAAACTTGATTTATCTTCAATTTAGTCCTTGATTGAATCCATAAAACCTATTAAAAGTTAAATTAGGTCCTTGAACCTAATTAATTCTTTTGATTCTGGCCAAATTGACTTTTAAACTTAATTTCTCTTCAATTAAATCTTTAATTAAGCCAATTAAACTTATTAAAAGTTTAATTAAGTCCTTAAACTTAATATTTCAGTCAAGTTGGATTTCAACCTCCACTTTCTTTCTATTAAGTCTTTCTGCAGCCCATCATGTCAAAGTATCTTAGTCTAGTTATTTTGGTCAATTGCAGCTGGAGGGCTTATCTCCTTATATCCCAAAAATATTTTTGGGTTTTTTATTATTTTTTGAATAAAAAATAAAATGTAATTTTTTTATAAAACAATTTTCGGGGGATTCAAGATTGAGTTATGACAATATATTTTGGTATTTTCACTTAAATGACGAGAATTATATTTATTATGTGCTCTTACACTAAAAAGTATTTTAATATCCACTTCTTATCTAAAAATATTATAACATGGGTTTTATACCTTTTATTTGTTATTAGCTAAAGTAGAAAACTTGTAATTATGATAAAAGTATGCTTAATACTCTTCTTATGCTTGCAACAATTCTTTCTCTCTCAAACTTCTCCTCCTAACCATTTCTAACACTCGGGAAAAATACTTGGAAGAGCAAGTTTTTTCTCTTATTTTTTGTTTATGAGTAATGGCTAGTTGTTAGGATTTTCTTATAAATACCTAATTGATTTTCATGTAAGATCTCTCTCACACTCCTACTCTTTTACAATCTTACATACTTGATACTTTAAAAGCTTTTATTGCTCACTCTATTCTCTTAAAGCTTTAAATTCCATATTAAATTAAATCAATATTTCACATTCATGGGTTAGATTACATTTCTGTAAGGACTTGGGGTTAATTTTTATAATCTTCTCTTATATAAAATGTGAATATTCTTTTGTGAGAAATAAACAAATTGTAAAAGTGTAAGTGGCACTTGAACCATTTAGGTTTATCCTTTAGGTGTAAGCCAAAAAGAGGTTTTCAATATTGATCATTGAAAAAGATTATATGAGAGGTTTTTAATCTTGATCCTTGAAAAATATTGTATGTAAGGTTTTCTAATCTTTAGCTTGTAAAAAGATTAGGTGATAGGTTTGATTTTAAGCTCGTAAAAAAATCAGGTTTGATCTTGAGCTAATAAAAGAATTGGGTTTAATCTTAAGCCCATAAAAAGATTGAGCAAGGTTTGATCATAACCTCGTAATATGATTGAGTTTGATCTTGAGTTCGAATTAGGTTATATCTTGAATCTAAAAAAAGGATTAGGAAAGGTTTACAATATATGACCTATGAAAAGAATTGTGTAAAGGTCCTTTCACCTGCTAAAAAGATTGTATATGATAATGAATGCTTGAATGAAGGTTCAATGAGTGGAGTAGGTGATCATCCAAACCATTATAAAAATTGATGTTTCTCTTGCTATCATTATCTTTTTAAATTGATGCTCATTGATATTGCTTAGGTATTTTTGCTATCTTGGTTTAATTGGAGATCAATTTTTTAAAGTTTTATAAACTTAGATAAAGTCCTAATTCACTCCCCTTTTAGGATATTGAAGTCTTTTAATTGTTATCAAAGCTTGGACTCCTTATTTGAGGTTTAATCACCTAGGAGAAAAATATTACGATATCAGAGGGTCAATGTTTAACTAGGGCTCCCTATTTTAAAAGTAATAATTATACTAATTAGAAAGTTAGAATGCAAACTTTTCTAGAGTCAATTGTATTGAGTTGTGGGATATTGTTGAGAATGATTATATTTGAACCACAAAGATTGACTCTAATGATAAGGTTATTCCAACACCTATAAGTTAGTGTGATGGTAAGAAAAGGCATAGTTACAATGCTAAGGCCATGATACATTCTTTTATGCTCTTAACCATATGGAGTTCACAAGGGTTAAGAAATGCAAAAAGGCTTATAAGTTACACATGAAGAAACTCGTTAAATTAAAGACTCTAAGTTGATAAGTTTTACTAGAGAATACAAACTTTTCAAAATGGAGCCACATAAAAGTATTCAAGATATGCACACTAGATTTATTACCTTTGTATCTGTTTCTCCCTTTCTGTAAAGAAACTTTAAATACCCAGCCTAAATATTAATATTCATATAAATAACCTAAAAATAAATTATTAGATACAATGATATAAAGAGGCACCCTAAGGAAATGTTTTAGTGATTATATGTAAGGGTAAGTTAGCTATCTAAACTCACCTTAAAAGAGTCCCTTGTTGCTCGGTTAACAAGCTGTAATGGGATAAATCAAGGCCTACATAGTGGAAAAAGTATTAACCAGGATGAAGCACTATCGCTTTACCAATTTTGACCGAGAAAACTATTCATAAAAGTTTGGTAGTTTCACGAGTGTTTCTCGGGTCAATGACTAATCAAAACACCGATAGTTTTCTAGTACAACATAAAGCAATGTATGTGCAAATTAAAAGTTTTGTATAGTGAGTATACATACATTAGTCCATATCCAATCTAGACATGAGAGAGAATTGCACGAAATAAAGTACAAAAAAAATTATATATATATATATATATATATATATATATATATATATATATATATATATATATGATAACTATGAACCCTAACTAGTCTTTAAAGGTTGTAGGTCATATTGTGAGAAAATACAATAAATAACAGAAACAAAATATAACTTGAGGCATGTACAAACATTGTCCTTAAGGATATTTCTTCAACACAAGGCTATCCTCTAAGATTCAACAAGTTCCTCCTCTAAAATGAGAGTTATACAAACAACCAGACCAAGATCAAAAGGAAATACCATCAAGCCTTGCAAACACAGAAAAATAATACTATAGTTTTTTCCAGCACTCTTTGGCTGTAAGAGTGCTTGGTATTTATAAGTTGCTAACATGTAACAGTTAGACAGAAAATAAATTAGAAAATTAAAGAGTTGTTACAACAATTAAAAAAATAAAAGAGTTGTTAGGGAATTAGAGAGTTGGAACTGTTAAAAAAGTTTTAAATAAAAGAATTGTTAAGATTTTATGACTGTTAGAAAATTAATTTCAACTGTTTAAATTTTTTTTGTTTCATTAGAGAAAAAGTTCAAAAAGTATAAATGTTGCCTTACGCGTGGGGAGGGGGGAATCAAAGGTTTTTCTCATGTCGGCTGTCGTACCCTCTCGAGAGCTCGACGTCGCGACGACCCTTCCTGGTAGCAGGGATTGATGTTGGGGTCTTTGTTTTGTGAAAAAAGGGGGTCGCCACCTAGTATTATGGTCACTAGAAAACCTAACTGGTCTTTCAGAGATTCTAAGGCAAGGGACTGGTTGCGTATAGGGAAGGTTTTAGCACCCCTAGTACGCCCTACCTAAGGTAAGCTGCTTGGTGTTTGGTTTGCCTATAATTGCTATGGTGTTGATGTTCTCTAATCCCGTCAGTTTCCTAGGATAAGTCTGCTATGATGCACGAACTTGGGTTCGAAGTCTAAGGGAAAGAACCCTTAGCCAATATAGATCATACCTTTAGATATGTCTATAGAGTGCCAAAGAGAAACGGCGCAGATCTCTTAAAGTCTATGTTTGTTTTGAAATAAATTTAGAAATTTTGAATTTAGAGATAGCTAAGATAGAAATCTAAGGAGATTCAATGTGCTTAAAAGTTCATTTTTCCCTTAGTATTTCAAGTGTTCGCGACTCGTAAATCACAAGGAAGAAAAACAAGAAAGACTAAGTTAGAAATCTAAGGAAATTCAAGATGCTTTAAAAACCTATTTTTGCCTTAGTATTTCATATTTTCATGACTCATAAATTGTGGAATCAAAATTTGAAATGTCCCCAATTATAATTGGGGCTTCTTTCAAGGATCGCAATTAGATTGTTATAAATAAAATTTTAGGCATAAATCTACCCTTATGTTAAAAATAAACAAGTTGTATTCCTATTAACAATATTTTGGACATTTACCTTTCATAAGTTTATTTGTCATTATATTATTAGAGGATAATGACTTGTTATTTCTAGAAAAATATTTTTTGATATTTACCCTTTGGGGTTTCTTTATCTAAACATTCATAGTGAATACTAACAAATTATTCCTAATAATATTTTGGATATTAACCCCTTTTGGGATTTCTTTATCCAAATATTAATAATGAATAATAACAAATTATTCCTAATAATATTTTGGATATTTACCCCCTTGGGATTTCTTTATCCAAACATTTATAGTGAATAATAACAAATTATTCCTAATAATATTTTGGATATTTACCCCATTGGGATTTCTTTATCCAAACATTAATAGTGAATAATAACAAATTATTCCTAGTAATATTTTGGATATTTGCCCCTATGGGATTTTTTAGCCAAACATTAATAGTGAATAAAGATGAATTCCCAAAAATAAGGTTTTTATATTTTTGGAATATTGGCCAACACCCTTTGGAATTTACAAACATGTTGTAAAATCCAAGATGCAAGAAAATAATTTTTGTGTTTAAGAAATCCATGCTAAAACACATTTTTTTTAAACTCGAATATTTGCTTTTTTGAAAAAAAAAGAATTTAAAAATATGTTAGGGTATTGGCCGTATGCAACACACAAAAACATTTTTATATTTTTGATAAAAAAAACTCTATTTATCACAACAATTAAATGCAAATATCACAGCCAAAGCTTGCAAAACATCACAAGAAAAACTTCGTCATATAGGGGAATCAAAGTCCGGATGGAACTCAAAACAAACGGTTAATTGCAACAAATAAACACAAGCATCATAGTTAAGGTTATTAATCCAGCACAAGAATAAACTTGTCACGTGGGGGGCCGAAGTTCTAAAAGCAATATTTTAAATCCAAAATCCTACGCAGTGGGACTCATTACCTATCCTCTTTTACCACTATAGGAACATTGCCATACTAGTTTCATGTAAGGAAAGCTGTCATACCAGTTTCAATGCAAAAGGGAAGAACTTGAAGAGCATGATTTCATGCCACTTACATCACGGACTAAAACCAAAACAACACAGCCAGGTATTTCATTTCACCAAACAGGAAAGCAAATATGAGCCTCTGAACCTGGTCAAAAGATTACTTCAAACGCAAAGGGAACTACCTCCTGTTTCACTTTCTCCTCTGGACAAGCAAACTTTTAGGAGTGAAAACGCATCCTTACAGAATTCTAAAACAGAGAAACACCCGAGAAAAAGGAGAGGAAGGATAATGAGGACCCTAAGGCTCCCGATCGATTCTTAAAAAACAAAAGGGAAAGAAAGGAACCAGCAACTCTTAACCTAAACATCTATTTACTCACAGCTTATGAGAGAAAATGCAGGCAAACACACAACCCTGTGGCCTGCCGATATTGCTTGTAAAGATGACGTGCAAGCCGATGGACAGATTCTGCCTTCTCGCCTCTGGTAACCAAAGAAAAGACTTCCTCTTTCTGCCGTTAGGAGCTTCTTTAAAACCCTTTTAGAGTTTTGTGAAGTCCTTTTCGGCAAGGTAGGATGAGCTGAAAGTGATCTTCCCTCGTCCTTAACTGATTTTCTACTTCCCTAAACCCAAACTTATGCTAGCTCTTTGTTTTCTACTCTTCTTTGCCTCCCCTCTTCTTTTTTTTTTTCATTCTCTTTTCTGTCTGTATTTAAACTCTCTCTGTCTCCCTCTACCGTTCTCCCCTCCTTCCCTTTGTTTTTTCCTTTTTCCTCCCGGCCCGCGTAGAAACTATGTTTCTAAATATGCAAACTCCCGGCAGGAGACAGCTCCAGCAGAGGGAGGGAGGGGCAAAGAAGACTATAAATGCCCACAATCTATACAAAAGGGAACTCACGGTTTCTCACAGAAATAAACCAAGAAAGGAGCATGCAGCTTTAACATAAAATAATAACCCAACTAAAGATCAAGGAAATAGTATCAGTGGACAAGCTCAAAACCTTCTGTCCAAGCCAAGGACAAAACTGGATGTCTAGAGCAAAGCGGAGAACAGCTTTTGTAAAATAAACAAACAAAAGATGCCAAGTTTCACTACAGCAGAAACTGGCAGCTATATATGAGGATGTTGCTGGGCCATAAACTCATGGTTCCTCATAGTAATAAACCAACAAAAAAAAAACATATAGCCTTAACGTAAGATCAAGAGAAAAACACAGCTGCAATGATACAAGCAATCCAAACTATAAAGCATGGCAATGACAGTGGGCAAGCATAAACCTTTTGTTCAAACCATGATAAAACAGAACATCTAGAGCAAAAACCATAAAACAGGTTTTGAGAAAGAACCACATAACAAAATGCCAAGCTTAAATAATAGCAAAGAAACAAGAGACTAGGAACCGATACCTGCTGATGCTGCTGGTTCAAATGCAGAAAATGAGGTGCAGGTAGGTGACATCCTTTGCTTTTCTGCCTCTTAAACTAAAAAAAGCCTTCCTCTTTTTGCCGCTAAGAGTTTTTAGAAAACCCGTAGGTTTGGTGACCTCTTTTTCGACAATACAGGATAGACTGTAGATCATTTTTTCCTCTCCTTCTCTTTGTTTTTCTATGCTAGCTCTCTCTGTTTTTACTCTTCTCTCCGCCTACCTCTCCCCTCCTCTTTTGTCTCTCCAACAGCTCGTTTATATAGCCGAGCAAAAACACTTGGAGACTAACCTAACACCCTCTCATCCCAGCCGTCTTTGTTAGGGATGGAATTCCAACCGTTGGATGATGGCAAGGCTCCCTCTACGTGACTGCGTGCGTCCTCTTCCCCAGCTGGCACTGGAGGTACAATGCCGTTTCCTCTCGCAGCTGCTATCCTAGCGTGAAAAGGGGGGCTGTTTTGTGCAGTGCAAGGACAGGAGAAAAGAAAATGGCAGGAAACGGCTGAAGAGGAGGGAAAAGGTTGCAGATGGGGGTACAGTACCAAGCTCATTAATTCAAAAATGGGGCTGTTTTAAAACGGCGCCGTATTGTTTCCTCAGCTGAAGAGAGGAAAAACAATGTGCATTAATGTGTAAATGAATGACGACGTCGTTTGTTGCTGAAAAAATAAATAAATAAGGCAGCAGCAGCCACGTAATTTATGGTTGTAGATTTTTCTGTCATTTGCTGATCCTATCCCATGTTTTTTTCTATTTCTTCCTAAAACCCAGCCAAGCTCTTCCAAAATTTATCTGCAATTAACTCCCTTATTTCAGTTTTTTTTTTTAATTCAATCCTGCAAACTTGAGGGGCAAATTAAACCTTTCCTGCGGTAGAAACTTTTTGTGGTAGAATCTTTGCGGCAGAATTTTCGCTTCCTCAGTAGATATTCAAACGTGAATATTTTGAGCTTCTGATATCGAAATCCAGCGACTCGGAAGCCCAAATTCATCTATGCATCCAAGACTATAACTTTGATGAAGGATTCGAAGTGAGAAATTTTTTTAAAACAACAGAAAGTGGCAGCAATCTGATTGGTAAAAAAAGGGTCTTCATTAGCACGTATGGCTTAAAAATGGGTAACAACATCGGCTAAACCTTATGCGCATAAGCCCAGTATTCTTTCTTGTTAGTTACTATCTCATATCAAAGTTCATTATATAAACACTATATAAAAATTTTATTTTTTCAATGTGGGATAAAAACCTTTTGAAATAGTCTTCATTATTTACAAGAGGTAAGGGGCCGGTTATGTAAAAGGAAAAAATAAAATCACTCTGAAGCATCTTACTTAAGGTAAACTACTTTATATATTTTTTTGTTATAACCCGATTTTTACCCCCTCAAAAAACAAAAAACAAATCATCCAAAAAAAGTTTTCAAGTCATAATTTCCTAAACAATGTTCCAAAATAAAATTGTGATTGAAAAGAAAGAAAAATAGAAAAAATACTATAGAAAAAAGGAAAAGAAAAAGAATTGAAGAAAATTTCAATTAGGGATGAAATTATGAAAACAATTGAGAAAAAGTTTGAAATTGTCTAAAAATTAAAAATTAAAAAACCAATGACTGAATTGAAAAAGGCATAAAAATCAAGAGGCTATTTGTAATGCAATCAATGTTAGATTTAGAAGAAATTTAAAGAAAAATTTTGAAATTAGCTAAACATGAAAAGTTAAGTATTGAATAAAGAAAATAAAAGTAATTAAAAAAAAGTTTGAAATTGGCTTGAAATTGAAAATTGAAAAGCCAATGACTGGATTAAAAAAGACACCATAATCAAGGGACCATTTTAAATGCATTTAGGGTGAAATTGAGAGGAAATTGAAAGAAAAAGGGTGCAACTATAAAAAAAAAATTCAGGGACCAAACTGGAAAAGACAGAAATAAAAGGGCTGTAAAAATGTGAAATTAGAGACTAAATTGAAAGAAATTTTGAGAAAATATTGAAATTGGCTAAAAAAATAAATTAAAAATCCAACGACAAAACAAGAAAAAGTGGATTGCTTTGAAAAACTAAAAATTTGCATTTATTTTAAAATGATGTTGTTTAAAACAAAAACAAAAATGAAATGGCATATTTTGACCAAAACAACGTTATTTCACTTAACAATTTTTTTAAAAAAAGCCTAATATGATGTCGTTTTGGGCATGCATGAACAATACTTCTTCTTTCCTATGCATAATATAACCTACACCCTTTTAATTTTCATGTCTTTTGGCTCGATTTTTTATATTTCGTTTTCTCTCTCCCACACCTCCCAAAGATAACAAACAACATATCATTCTCTTCCTCTACATATGTACTCCATATTCAGTAAAAAAAAAATTACATTATAACCCTCTGAATTCGCTATGAAACTAGTGCAAAAAAGCCAACTCAACCATGCATGGCTATAGGGTACATCTATGGTGGATGATTGAGACTAACTCAAGGAAACCAATGACCACGATGATTCCATCAAGACAAGTTATAGGATCTTCCGCATTACCTATAAATAGACAAGAAAAGTAAAAGAAAAAAGGATAAGAGCTAGAGAGAAAATACAAAAAGAGAAAGAGAAGAAGAAATAAAAGAGTTTTGAGCTAAAAAATGGTAGTTTCGAGCTAGTAGGTAAGAGAATAGAGTGAGGAAGAAAATAGAAAGGGAAAGAAACAAAAACAAGAGAAACCCGAAATTAGAAGAGAAAGCCATCAAAAACCTCTCCACTACCCTACCACTACAATCTTCGCCACCAAAAACCACCGACAACCACCACGAAAGCTTTTCATGTCTCTAGAACCACCTTTAAGGTCAGCCACAACCTTTTTTCCCTCTTTTCTTCTTATACTAGGGTTTTGCATGCATGATGTTATTCTCTTTGCCTTTTTCTAATTTTATTTCTATTGACTTCATATCATGTTAATTTCATTTCATAAAACTACATGTTCTCATTTTCACGAACGTATAAACATATAAAAAATCATTTTTAAAATTTGCAACTTTTCACTCATGCATTTTATTTTATTTATTTGGCTTTTATTTTATTTTTACTAGCTTTGCAATAGTGTTAGATTCATTTCATAAACCATGTCGTTGCACTTTTATGTATGCATTTATGTGAAACAATTCGTTCTTGAAAATCAATAACTTTCACTAATGTATTATTTTATTTTATTTTATTTTATTTTTACAAGATATGCAATAGTGTTATATTTATTTCATAAAATTGTTCTGTCATATTTTTTACAAACACTTGCATGTGTAAAGATTCATTTTTAAAAAATGGGCTACTTTTCATTCATTTGTGCATTTTTTTTTTAATTTCATTGTAATAGCATCATTATCATTTCATAAAAAATGTGGTGTGTTCCTTTTTCCATATACATGTGTGTGTAAATATTTATTTTTCAAACAATAATAAAAATTATATCGACGAGTCTTCCATATTTAGAAATGAATGTTGAATTTTTCATGAATGAACAAGTCAATGAGTCAAATTTTTATGAATGGACAAGTTGATGAGTTAAATTTTCATACATAGCCTAATCAACGAGTCTCTTATTTTTAAGGGTAGACATCAAATTTTTTTTGGTGAATAGCCAAGATGATGAGTCTCTTATTTTTAGAGGTAGAAAAAAAAGCTTGAAAAAATAACTAGGATAACTAATGGCATGAAAATGAATTTAGAAGAAAACACATAGAAAATATAGCATTTTATTTGAAAAGACACGGTAAGAGTGATGGTTCTGGACTGTTTGCTTTTATTTATAGTCTTTGTTTTTAAAGTCTTTAAATTTCAAATTTACTATCCCTTTCTTTTCTCTTCTTCTCTTTATTAAATTTTTAAATCTTTGAATTTATTTATCCTTTTATCTTTTTATCTTTTGACCCCATCCTTTTCTCTTTAATTTTTACAATTCTTTTTTTTCTTTAAATTTCAAATTTCTTTTATCTCCCCTAATTATTTCGAAAATGGATACAAACTTTATTTTGATCCCTTTTATTTAACTCCCTAACCTTAAAACATTTTTTCTGATTTTTGAACATATGCTTAAAGGGGTGTTAAAACCAGGTTATGACAGGCATCATTGTTAGGAGCACATAAACTGTAGTAAGAGTAGGTTTTAATTCTCCCTCTTCTGAAAAAAAAACAAAAATTCAAACAATATTTATTCTCTCCCTCCCTCCTCTAAACAACCTATCCATGAAAAGAGATTTATTTGGACAGTCAATAGTGAAAATTACATTAATAATAACCCTTGTTTTTCTTCATTTTTTTTTAATTTCTATTCATTTTTAATATATTTTTTTATCCAATTACTAGATTTGATATCTTCAGGGGTTCAAATAATTATAAATTTCGATATGTATAATCTCAGATTCATTTTTAATATTCAAATAATTGATATTTTTTTTTTTGTGATTTGTTCAAAGATTCTAATGGATAGGAAAATAAATTAACATTTATGTTTGAATTTCAAGTAATGAAACTTGTTGGAGAGAGGCTTCGATATCATCTCGCAATCTTGATTCTACTGCCAACAATGGCGACAATGAATTCCTTGAATTGAAACTCATTGAAAAGTTGACAGTTAATGTTTTATTTGTTGGATCTATTTTCATTTAATAGATTCGATTTTTATATTTATTATATTTATTTTAGTCGTCTAAGAATTATAATAATAATAATAATGTACTATCACTAATATTAATGAAATTACATTTTTCTATAAAAAAAAGAACTTTTTTTTTTCTAAACAAATCAAATTGATTTAAAAATGTGAATGAATCTATCACTCGGTTGAATTTTTCATCATCTTAAAAAGTTTTAGATTTTCAAATTTATTCTTTTTTATCTTTCTAAAAAGTTTTAAAATAGAATATAACTTTCATAAAAAAAAATAATAATAACATATTTAGAACCCAACATGGTAAAATCTTCCATTATCAATAAGTTATTATTTATGTCAAAATAAATTAATATCCTAAATTATATATAAACAGTAAAGGATATGGTTAAATCATTGGAGTTACACCAACAAAATACCATAGTTATCAAAATTGATCTAGAGGTTGACTTGGCTAAAAAACCCGGTTCCGGGTTACATGAGTCGACCCGGGTCAACCTAAAAAAATAAAATAAAAATTTGAAATTTTAATATTTTACATGAAAAAAATTAAGAAACAATTCATGTGAATATAGACTATAGATGTTGTAAATAATGGGGTTTAAAAGATTATTTCAAAAAGATTTTTTTATCCCACATTGAAAATATACTATTTTATTATTTTAAGTTGAAGTATTTAAACCAAAAAGATTTTTTATCATACATTGAAAAAACATAACTTTTTTCTTTTGAACATATAATATATATATTAAAGGGTTTCAAATCTCACATTGAAAAAATAAAATATTCTTCTAGTATTTATATTATGAACTTTGAAATGAATTAACAACCAACTGAAAAATATACATAAAAAAAGATTTCTGGTTAAAAAAACAGGTTTCAACCGGATTTTACAGGGCCACCCGGGTTCTAGGTTGACCCGGTGGGTTGAAAGGTTTTCCAGAGCCAATTGCAGGCCCGAGTTTTGAATGAAACAGGCTCGGCCAAGGCCCCAGGTCACCCGGGTCTTGGGATGACTCGTCAGGCCAGGTCTGATAACTATGCAAAACATTATTAATTTGAATGATGTTTTTTTTGTTAGTTTTTTTTTTAATTTTACCGTTTACCAAACCAATCTTCTTCCTTTTTCTAGTTTTTTTTTTTCAAATTCATTCTTTAATATTAGATTGTTTTGAGAATTGTTGTTATAATTTTTTCTATTTTCTTTCTGTTAGGTTGTATATCAATCTCATGGATTTATTTATTTTTTCTCGATTTTAACATTCAATTTTAGATCTATTGGAAGGGGGATTTTATATTTTTATTGCTTTCTATGAATTTATTCTAATCTCATGACCCAGACTACGCGTTTAACAAGTTGACTCGACTTATTTTTTGGACCACTTTTTCTAATTGATTTTCTTATTTCATTTTTTAACATTGGAATGACTTGAAATTATGTTTCATGATGTTTTTATATTTTTTTTCTATGAAATTATCATAATCTCATGACCTGTATTGACTCTATTTTTTTTTGTAATTTTTTAATTGAGTATTTTTTTTATTTTTTTTTATTTTTTAGGGCTATCGCAATCTAATGATCCGAGTTGCAGTTTTGATAAGTTTATCTGGGTTGACTCTGTTTAATTTTTTGGGTTCTTTTATAATTGAATATTTGTTTTTTCAATTTCACCCTCCAACAACTCAATTTACTTTTATTTTTTTAGTTATTTTATTTTTCAATTTCATCTTTTAACATTAGGTTTGTTTGGGAATTGAGTTTTGTAATTTTTTTAAATTTGCTTTCTATTGAGTTATCTCGGTTTTATGAATTTAGTTTTTATTTTTTATTGATTTTAACCTTCAACATTGGATCTGTTGGAAATAAAACTTTGTTATTTTTTTTTATTTATCTTTTTATGAAGTTATCTTGGTCTTATGATCCAGGTTGCGAGTTTAACATGTTAGCTTGGGTTGACTTGTTTTATCCTTTATTTATTTATTTTATTTAATCCTTCAACATTAGATTAATTGAAAATTAGACCTTGTATTTTTGTTTTTTGTTTTTTCTAGAGTTATCCTGATTTCATGACCCGTTTTATTGGTTTGATAGTTTGACTTAAATAGGTTTTTTTGTTATTTTTTAATTTAATATTCTTTTTTAATTTTATCCTTCAACATTAAATTGATTAAAAATTAATATTCATAATTTATTTTGATCTGTTTTTTTATAAGGTTATCATGATCTCATGATTACGATTAAAGATTTGACATATTAATCTATATCAATCCAGTATATCATCATCTCAATATTTAAAAATAAATATTATTTAATATATCACTATATCAATAATTTTTTTTTTAAAAAATATGTTTATATATCAGATTTTAAGTTTATAGTTATTTTTTTTATTATAAAATATGTTAATAATATTTGGATTTTTTTTACTTTAAAAAACAAATTAATCTAAACCACAACAAAGCAATATCCTAAAACTTAAATATAGATACAGTACTACATATTTGTTTTTCAAATATTAAAGTAAATGGAATTGGAACAATTACGGATACAGCAATTTTCATTAAAGAGGGACATAAGCAGACCAACAAACAACGTAAACAAGAAGACTTGCCCCCTTTATCAAAGCCAAAAGAAGGAAGAAAGACACACCCTTTGCATCTATCTGCATTCTCTTTTTTTCTTCCATTTCTACTTTGGCAAAGAAACAAGAAAGCATCAATCCTTATTTGATATTTTTTTCAAGTCATGGCAGCTGCAACAGCAGAGGCAGCCAGATCTTCTTCTTCTTCTTCTTCTACAGGTAGTGGTGGTGGTGGTGGGTCATCAGCAGATTCCTATGTAGGTAGCTTGATTAGCTTGACTTCAAAGTCTGAGATTCGTTATGAAGGCGTTCTTTTCAACATCAACACTCAAGAATCCACCATCGGCTTAAGAAATGGTAAATATTTTGATCCTTTTTCTGGGGTTTTTCTTTATACATTTGTGTTGGGTTTTGCTTTCTGGATTTTTGCTTTTCTGGTTGTTAAGACAGAGATTCTTTCAATCTCAAATGAGTTTTGTGTCATTGTGATTTTTTGATGTGGGTTGGAGCTTTAGAGTTCTTTTCTTTTTGGTACAAATCATGTATTTATGAATGTAGATGTTGAAATGCAAATTGTATTTAACACTGGAAGGTTCATTTGTACCTGGGAGAATTTCTATTGGTAAAGAAAATTTTGTGAGCCCAGTTCAAAGTTCTATGCCTGGTGGAAGGTGGTAAAAGATATCAGCATTGACACATTTGATATGGGCTTATATTTGAAGAATAGAGGTTGTGTTGTTTAAGAGGATTAAATTAAGGCAGACATGGTTGCAAAATCTGCTTCATGGCACTCTTGGAATTAGACATTTTTGTTTATGATTCAAGGTGATGTTATTCATCATTGAGAGAAAGGATGCCATTTTGAAAAGAAAAAAAAAAGAATGAAAAGTAGGGGATAGCACTCTATTTTGTGCAATGTTCAGTAGTGTTTTGTTTTAATTGGAAGAATCTGTTGGTTATGTAAGTGATATGATAACGTTGATAAACTATTGCAAAATTAACTGTTCCATAGAATGTCCTTGAAGTTGCATATGGCATAAATGGAAGTTTGGAAATAGAAGAAAACTGGACCACAGGATTGTATTTTACTTGTACAAAAATGGAAGTTATGACTTAAATGGAAGTTCAGAACATGCAGATATCAGACCATTTTCATATGAAACCTGTGATATTTCCATGGCTGGAATGTTTTTCTTGAGCATAACAATAGCTTCTTGTTTTTTGTGCGCCTGCTGAAATACCTTATATCATTTTCGCAATATTATACATTTTTTAATAGACATTTAGTATTATACTTATACTGGTACCATAATGTGGTAAGTTTGGGTCACAATCTTCTATGTTTCGTGCTAATCCTAATGTAAATTACTGTAACAGCAACCACATTTTTCTGGAACCTATGCAAAATAATATGTTTTTCAGCCACTTTGACTTTCTCGTATTTCTGATGATAATGAAATTGTCAGCCTCAAAAGATATTAGAAGTAAATCTATGGCCAAGTTCTGCCTTCACATTCTGTATTTTATTCCTTCTTGTTCTTTTGGATACTGTTTAAAGATGTAGAGCATGTCTGTTGGCTCTAAATCACATTGCTTAAATTTGCAGTAAGATCGTTTGGAACGGAAGGGCGGAAAAAGGATGGCCTGCAAATTCCACCAAGCGATAAAAT
>Ga0325404_1000447_pt1 | contig 40824 bp, 24 predicted proteins | sample PopdelMetagenome_18_FD_205664 | JGI IMG/M metagenome (GOLD analysis project Ga0325404, IMG submission 205664) | Populus deltoides microbial communities from Bellville, Georgia, United States - Xylem-Control-R1 | ecosystem: Host-associated > Plants > Phyllosphere > Stem > Wood/Secondary xylem...
TAATTTCAACCGTACGAACTCCACTTCTTTTTTAACCTCAATCATTACTCTCCTTCCCTAACCTGCACTCCCCCACGTGCCTCTCCTTAATTCGCCTATAATTCGGCTCATTCTCCCAACGGCCTATCCATCCCCATAACGGCGCCGTCAATTTCCCCGTTACAAACACCCCCGTCAGTGTTAACTGACTCTGGACCACCACCACTCTCCATCCCTTAAATATCACTTTCTCAATCCTCTCCGTCAAGAATCAGCACACAAAATTCAATTACAAGTGGTAAGACACTCTAGAGATATTGAAGACGTTGCAATGGTGAAAGTCGTCGCCGCCGCCGCCGCCGCCGCTCAAGTTGGGGTGAGAACCAGAACTCGAGCTACAAAGAAAAGATCAAGACATATCAAGATCTCTATTAAAGTTAGAAGTAATGTTACTAGCAGTGGTCAAGAACGCGTAATAATTAGGTCTGACAATTCAGCTTCATATCCACTAGATGTTAATTCCGGTCACCGGATGGTGACTGAAGAGAGATGTTCAAGCCCTAGCTTAGATGATGATTTTGAAGATAATCATTCATTAATGTCGTCTACTTCTTGTTGTTCTAGCAATGGATCATGTGATGAGATAATTAAGTTCACAGATCTGGAGGTCAGAATTGAATCAATTCTCAGTTCTTGAATTCTTGAATTAATTATCAGTGTGTCCAGCTTTAATTGCTTCGAATTTAATTTAATTATTATTATTTTTATTTTATTTTTTTTGCAGGAAGAGAGAGTTGAAGTAGAAACGTCAATGTATTATAGTAGTAGTCGTAGGGAAAGGTTTGTTTGGGATATTTATTTTTGTTTTTAATGTCATTTAATTCTCGAAATTCAAAAAAATTTAAATTGGTTCCGTTTGAAACTCCTTCTCTCTAAGTTGAGTTGGTGTAGTATTTATATACGTAAAGTCTCTTGATTTAATCTTTCTTCTATTTTTTTATATATGTACAGAGAGAAAACACCGACTTCAAACGCTCTCCGGGAAGAATCAACATCAGAAAACATGGATTCAACGGCAACCCCAGCGCCATTGAAGAAGCCTAATTCCCATCGAAGATCAACGGCCGCAGCGGTGATAAGGATAACAGATGAAGAGGTTGAGAAATTCTTCTGCGAAATTGAGAAAACTGTTCCACAACGCTTCAAAGACAAGTAAGGATTACGGATATCAACTGAATTCTAAGATTCAACTCATGCATATTGTGCATGCACTGCGTCTGCACACTGAGATTTATCTGCTACAAGAAAACTCGGTAAATTACGGTGTCTAGAAAAACTAAATGGGATTTATTGTTTTTGATTTTCCATGGCAGGTATAACTTTGATTTTGACAAAGACGAGGCGTTGGAAGGACGTTATGAGTGGGTTAGATTAAACCCATGAGGAAGAAAGAAATTAACAATGGCATATGCTTAATTAAGCCATGTTTATTTTTATTTAGAACTCCATGATTTTTATTTTTCTATCCTTGTTGTTTTGTGTACAGCTTCTTCTTTTTTGTTCTCTCTGTTATATTTATGATTTAGTTAGAATATTCCAGAAGCTGAGTTTGATCATCTGTTAATTTCTTCGTGTGCTGTACGGTGGTAGTGATAACAAGGAGAAGCTTCTTTCCTGTTTTTCTTCCCTCATTCCTTGCTCTGCAGCAAAAAGATTAAAAAAAAAAAAAAGTAAAAAGAAAGAAGATCCACTCGGGGAAGTTAATAATGGAATTGTTGTTTTCGATTCTTACATTTTGGGGCAACTGTCCATAATTTTCTTGTCTGTTTTACTGGTAAGTCCGATGCTCTCTCTCCTCTTTTGGATGTTCTTCTCAGCATCAAAGAAATAGAAAGAGAAGGGGGGAATTCTCTAGTTTGTCGTCATTCATTTAATTCAATTCTGATCTTGTTTCTTCGGATATTTCGGAAATATATCTGTTTTAACAAGGATGAAAGTAAAAGATGGGTGGGTCGAGGTGTGGTAATTTGGTGGGTGGGTTTTGGGATAGAAGGTGGCAAGTGCACGCACCATGCCTGCCGTCCAAGTTCCGAACACGTGGTTGAGAATGGAAAGTTTTTCTTATCCTTGATTGCTTTTATATATATATATATATACCCAAATAAATTTCTATATATATATTCTTTGTTTTACTTTTTCAATATTCCAAAGTTCTTTCATTTTCTTGTCCACATGTGTTTCCGTTTTTTCTTCCGAGATTTTCTGTCTTGGGCGTGCGGGTGTGTTAATTAAGAAAAATAGGGGAAAATATAGGAGTTTTGAAAAAAATAAATAAATAAATAAAAGAATAATGCAAATGTTAAGAAAATCCATAAATTAATTAATGTTGCTCTGCCAATAAAAGTAAGGGTAACCTTATCTTATCCAACATAGCATGATCGTTATCCTTAAATAATATTATTAAATGAGAACTTTTATTGAATAGCAATGTGGCCTAAATCCAGCGCCTCTATTTTTTTTTTTTTTTTTTTTTCAATCTTGGAACCATCTTTTAGCTCGTCAAGGAAGTGTAAACGAGTCGAGCTTGAGCTCAGTTAAGCTCTTTGCTCGTCAAGGCTCATCATGAGCCGGCTAAATTAGAACTGTAAATTAGGCTTATCAAGTAAGGAATTGAGATCTAATGGAAAATTAATTTCAGGTATTTTCTTAATACTTGTCATTAATTGGACTGTTCTTTAACTCATGATATTGTCCAACATCAGAGGAAAGTGGTTTTTAAGCATTTGTTGTGTTTGTTTTGTAAGAAAACATTATGCATATTCTTTTCAAGGAAAAATAAACATTGAAAAAATATTTTCAATCTAATTATTAATCATGCTAATTTAGAGAAAATATCTTAAAAGCTGAAAATACCGTGTAAGTACCAAATCACCGTATATTATATTACTTATACCATCATTTAATTACGCCTGTAACAATTATTATTATTCTATTATTATTATCATTATAATTCTATTAAATACAGCAGCAAGTGAATATTTCCACATCCTATCATAAAAAGTTTTTCTATAGTTTATAATTTTTGTTAATATATATAATTGTGATAATCCATCTCATTCTTTTTTTTACGTTATTTTTTTGTTCGCCCCACCAATATTCTAGTCTCTACCCTATTTGTCTTCTGTCCTCTCCCATTCATAAAACAAAATACAAATACAGAGGAATGTCTAAACCTCGTCATTCTTTGATGCCAGAAGCGATATGGTAATGTCTATTCATGAAGTATCCTTGACATAAGAATTCATCCGCGTTTGCAGGTCAAAGGACAGCACTATATCCTAGACATGGAGGCATGTGACTTGTTACACAAAAACTGGTACAAACCATCATCATCCAAAGGAAAAAAATAAAATAAAAATCAGAGAGGTCCAAATTATATTTATTTTAATCTTTTTAAAAGGACATGAATTCCCTTCTCTGCCTAGCTAGTTACTTGATTATATATACGGTAAGGTTCTTTATCTTACCATACACAGCATTGAGGGCAATCGCCATAGCACCACAATTACACCGAGTGTTTATATGCTGGCTGGTAGTATGGAGGACTCCACTGAACTGTAACTCTTACGTTCAAAGAGGAGGAAAAAAATACCATCTTTTGTGGACATGGGCACATAATATAATAATACTAAGGGAATGCAGATGCTGGCAGCTGGCCATCTCTCTTGGATCTGGTGCCTCCAACAAACACCCCATTTGCTGCTTTGGGGTTCACACTTTCCCCGTTAGAATTCTGACTAGGTTTCTATGGGGGGAAAAACCAATAAAAAGAAGAAAAAGAAAAGGTTGCCAAAGCCATTTGATGGGATTTCCATATTAACGTTTAACTTGGATACTTTTTATGTGTTCGTTGTTGTTTTTGAACCTGTTTTTTATTATATTTAAAAAAAAAAAAACTATAACCACAATGTCTTTCAACTTTAGCCCTGTAGCCCCAATCCCAAGATTTTGCACAAGCAGTGGTTTTTTTAATTAACTTGCTGAAGAACTATTGGGCCATTATTTTCTTTAATTGATTTGAGAATTTTTTACTCTCAAGGTAGTAATGTTAGGAGTAGCAAGTAATCTATCGAGTTTTGTTAGCAACACGTTTCCAAGTAAAATCCAAGGAGCTTCGTAATTCATCTTGCTCAAGATGCAATATCAATCAAAATAAAAATTCCATGTTCTTGGTGGCATTTGTGTTCCATAAATGCTGACCATTAAGAATAACTTGATGAGCGTTCAAGAAAAAAAAAAAAAAAAGGAATAATCTAATGAAGATTATGACATTAGATCATGACCTTAATTCGAAACCTATTTTTGAAGGTTTTTCTCATTATTATTTTTTTCGCAATATCAAGCATTACCCGTTGTGTACTTGGGCATTTGAGAAGCAAGATTTACCATGATGGGTGAAAAGAATAGCTGAGGGTATCAGAATATCAGTGGCTGATTCTCAGGGATATTCCTTGCATGAACTGAGCTGGTTCTTCAAACTTGGCATATAAGACAATGTGTGGAGCGGATGGCAAAGAGAGTCCTTGGCTTCAAGTTTAATGGAGGCTTTCAAAATCCACCAAGAGTGATGTTTTGAGAATATTATACAGCGATGTGAAGAGTACTTCTTAAATAACCTATAGCAATTCACAAACCAATGGGCTTTTATACAACCCAAAAAGGGACAGAGTTGAGCTTCGGCCTATACATTTTCAATGCTTGCTACTGATCGCATGGAACTGGATCTCATAACACCCTCCTTCTCCGTATAATATGTTATCAAAGCCTTCACAACCTGACGAAATCTCCGTCTGTAAGTGGGAAATTTCGATACACCTCTAATCATTCCTATCATCCTGCCAATGTATTCGCTATCAGGAGACAAATGGAATACTGAAGGTGACAAGTTTTTTACACAAAATATCAGAAGAGAAAGGAAGAAAACTTGTCATGTCAAGTTAAAGATTGCGTATAGTTAACGTCCCGGGATAGAAGAAACAAATATATGTTTAGCGATTATCATATCTCCTTTGTGCCAACTATCTTTTTTATGATCTCGACATAGAAACAAAACACAACTTAACATGTTGCAAGAACCATCTCTTATACTGTTGTCTAGTCAAAATCACTAATCCAAATGTGTGTATGATGCAGTTAAAGGGCCTTGGTAAATAAGAAATGTAAAATTGGGATTCTGCTAATATGCATTTCAAAAGAGTCTACTGTTATCCTCAAAAAATAAATAGAGCAAGATAAAGAAAGCACTGTAAAAATAATGCGATGTCCCTTCACTTGCTGAGAATGAATAGGAGAATTTGACGTTTTATCATGTGAATGTTCCTGACATCTCACCCCGATTTTTAGCTTTTCTCGGTTATTGAAAGCAATGGATTCCTTCTTTAATAACTTGGAAAGAGGAATGCAGAAATTGTTATACCTTCTGGCGATGCCCTGTATTTGAGCAGCTCGCAGAGCTTCTTGAGGTACCAAACTGCCATTATCCCAAGTCTCCATGCGTTGCGTATCATTTCCATAAAGAACTACTCTCTGCAAGAACCTTTCTTCACCTTCTTCCAATTTAATGACCCTTATTTGCTCTTTTAGGACCATAACCGGCTGAAAGAACCAGTCGAACAATTTGTCATTTGGTCTATTATGATGTGTTATTTCAGTACCATCGGAAAGCAGAAAACCATCTGAACCAGCTTTAATGGAATTCAGGAGGGATAGCAAAAATGAATAACAAGGCAAGCCAACACTTATAACGGATGCTTCATTGCCACCCCTGGCCTTCAAATAGTTACTGAGGTCAGCCGGTGCTATTGCACCAGAATCCAAAAGATCCCTGCCCCTCATTTCACATGATCTCATCATTACTCCCCATACCTGTAAGCATTTAGAGCCAAACATCATTAACTTGTACGTGCATCTAATTATCTAAAGAGAACATGTAGTGAGTTTGATTACTTGGCAGCAGAAAAAACCTTTGAAAAACACCTTACTAACTTCGCCTCATCGGTATTATTTTAGGGAATAAACTACTATTTATACCCTATGGTTTTAGTGAAATGATCAGTTGCCCCTGTTGGTTTAAGAACCCCAACATTGAATTCCTATTTTCTTTTATTTGATTGAAACTTACGGCAATTCAATTATGTTTTTCCTAAAAAAATTCCTGCTTTCTAGTCAAATTCTTCAATCTCACATGCTACAAACAAAACAATGCTAATCCATCCATTTACATCAACCAACATAACCATAAACCAATCAGTAAAAGAGGTCGTCAAGATATAGCAGGCCACCAAATTGCATGTACTGAATCTTCACTACTCTTTAAACCAAGTAGCCTATCTTCCCATATTTCCAAACATCTAGGAAATTCATAAATCTGTTCCTATTTAAATCCTTTGGTGCACCACTCCACTTGTTAATCTGCATATGGGGAAAACCATAATCTAGCTGCCGATCAGCCTCAAGTCCAGACTGCCCTGGAGTTAAAATCAAAGTGCCTATGATATAAACGACAGCTCCACATGCGGCAGCAACTACATCTAATTGTAAATTCACCATCGCATAAGCACAAGGAAAATGACGACTTCAAAAATGAAGGACAGGATATTTCTGCTGATTAAAGTCTCATTTAATTGCTCACATAACAATTTCAAGCAAAGGGCAGCGTACAGCTGCATCAGAAAAATAATACCTGAACCATTTTCACTTCTTGTACTGTCTCCCTAACTGATTTTGAATGTGCAAAGCTTGGCACAAGCATCGCAGGAGCCTCTACATGAACAGAACTAAATTTGGCAAGGCTTCCTCCGACAGAAAGCTCAGATGAGTGAGAGGTCCCTTTCTTTTGATATTTGGGCCTGGATGCAGGAAACGTGATTTTGAAAGTTAAAATATGACATCACAAAATAACAAAGTTGTAGAAGTATTGGTTTAAGCTGGAAATCCACAAATTTGAGAATGATAAGGAAAAAGGATTACTTTGGAAGGAAAGTTCCCTCTCTGAGATAAAGTCTGTCATTTGTATACTCGTCGAATTCCGCAACCATTGCAATCACATAAGCCACAGCTCGCCAGAAAGATCTTTCCTGAATCCATCAGAATGATAACGGTAAGCTCGTTATTGATGGATGACAAACTACAAATACATTGAACTATGAACCAACCTGATATAATATAACTGATGCATACAATCCAATGAAAATGCTTGAGAAAATGGTCACCAAGATGCTCCCAACAACAACTAGTGGCCACAAAAGGATTGTCAAGCCAGCAATAGGAATGCAAGCTGTTTCGAGAAACGGGCCCTCTCGGCCAATTAGATCATGTAGCAGTCGATACCAGCCCTTGAACAGCATGTATGGACTCTTAATTATAGCAATTGCAGCAAAGAGAGGAACATCCACTATTAGCCCCACCAGCCCAGCAATGATACATCCAGGCACATGAATTAACCTACAAGACAGTGTTATAAGAGTGATCACTTGGTAAAAATTAATGAACTCAACAATAGCAAAGAAGATTCCAATCTCATTTTCTATGTTGATTCGGGTTCTAACTAGCAAATAGAGCAGACTTCATTTATACACAGTACAATAACTATTCAACTCAAATGATAGAATGATCAATTATCTTTATTTGAGAACCATGCAACGAAAATCTTGAAATTGAATTGCTATGTTCATTATGTACAAGTCCAGACAACCCAGTAAATCAAAACGAAAGCAGTACAGAATACATCGTTGAGCAGAACTCAGAAAGCAACATAGTTATGAAAGATATCACTATTAAAAACAATATTATTACCTAAGAGTTCGAATTTCATTTGAAGCAGAGGATTCTCGCAACTCCTTCAAATAGAGGGGGTAAGAATGGCAGCAAATATCTGCAAAATCTGTAACTACAGTACAGCTGCCTTTAATAATTCCCCAAGTTCCATCCTAAATGTTTATAAAATTTAGTTAACAAAAACAGACACTTTAAATATCAAGCAATGGGGACTAAAACAAGACATGAAGATGGCATTAATGCGATAACTAACAACTTACCACAACACAGTGGTATAATGTCTTGAACTCATCATCATCATCATGCCTAAAGGCCTCAAAACTCGCAATCCAGGGAGCAAAGAACCCATACCCCAGTCCCACAAGAACTGTCCCAGCTATGCTTAAACCCAGCCATATACCAAATAAAGCAGGCAAAGCAACCAAGAGGGCCACTTTAAGAGGTATATCAAACCTATCTGTCCTTCAGATACCAAATATTGCCAAAATCAACATAAAATCTTAAGGGAAAAGAGAAGTTAAAAAAAAACTTATAACCAAATAAACAGAATCCAATATTCTACAACGTAAAAAACACTACCAAAGGAGCAATATATTTGAAATTTCTTAAAATGGAAGATTCTGAGTAAGTTACTTCACAAGGGTGTAGAATGTCCAGGAAATATGTGGAGGAAACATTCCCAGAATTACTGCACCATTCCCTAATATTAGTACAGAAGCAGCAATAGGCCCCACCAACAGCCCTGATTCAATACAAATCCCAAAACCCCATCATCAAATTCACATGAAAACTTTAAAATAAACATTCAAAACTAGAACTTGCATGTAATCAAACACACCAAAACCGAACCTTTTTTCCCCAAAAGAGAACCTAAACCCAGTTTTACAAAATAAATAAACAAACTTGTGGTACCTTTAAGAGCTCCCAGGAAGAAAGCTGAGCAGAAGGCAAAAATCACATAGAGAAACCTTAACCAACCATGGAGATTGTTTGACTTTCCCATACCAGAATACCACGGAAACAGGAAAGCAAACCGATATGAAATGGCTGTAACCCAAAAAGGAATTGTAAAGCTTGTTATAAGCCCAGGAAAAAAATATTCTCAGTACAAGCCAATTATAGTAGTTAAACGAGAAAAAGGCACAACCTTTAAAACCATACCACAAGACTCCTGTGTCGAGATATTATAAAAAGAGAGAAAGACAAGGTTGCTTGCCAGAAGAGACAAAGGAAAGAAATCAACACACAAAACCGCCCCCAAAAAAAGTCAAAGACATCGTCAAATGCGAAGCAGAACATGAGAAAGCTATAGCAGTTTTTCTGGTTTTTTCGTCCAGGGTGATGAGGCATGCAATGACGTCAACGCCATGAAGGCATACTTGCTATTTGCATTATTGCTATTAACACCTGCTCCACCTTAGTTTTTTGGTGCTTTGAAAATCATATGGGGAATGATCGGGCACCAGATTGGGAGTGACGCAGTTTTGCTAAAATTCAAAATTTTTTAAAAGATTATAATTTAATTTTTTATTTTTTTAATGTATATAAATAAATTTCTTTTAAAAAAATTATTTTAATATAAAATATTCAAAAAATAACTATAACCACACACTATTAAGGTATTAGAATAGGCAGATACACGTGTTATTTCCCCTTAAAAGTCGAGTGCAAACCAAACACTAGTACTTGGCAAATGGAAAGAAATAGAACTTCGTGGGATTTGAACTGCTCATATCTTGCCACGTTATCTTGCTAACTCTATCTTGTGTGGTCTGTTTGCCAGCGTGCTTCTGTAATTTTAAGTGTGTTTAATTTTATATTAAATTAATATTTTTTATAGTTTTTATATGTTAATGTTAAAAAAATATAAAAAATTATTTTAATATATTTTTAAATAAAAAATATTTTAAAACAGCACATTGATTATAATACCAAACACATAAAATTAACTATATAAAAAGCTTTTTTATAAATAAAATATATTTTGTATCAACACAGTGTCATTAACAATTTTAAAGCTAATTTTTTATTTAATTATATAATAATTAAAATAACTGTTTTTTAAGAATTTTAAGATTTTAAATTTAATAAGAGAGAATGTATTTCTTAAATTGAAATCCATATTCTTTATTTAATTTTTTTTGTTAACAATATTTTTTTTATTAACAACATTGTTTTTATAATTAAAATAAATATTCTCTGAAATCTCAATAATATGGATCCAATACAGGTTGATGAAGCAAGTTTAATGTTTGTAATTTATTACTCTAGAATGTAGTGGAAGAGAATTCATTATCAATTGATATCTAAAATTATTATATACTTGAAAAAAAAAATTTATGTAAAATTCAACATAAAGAGATTAAAGTTGATATTTAAATTATTATATGCTTAAAAAAAATATTTGAGAGTTTTTATTTAACATCCACGAGATCGAGACAAAAATAATTTCAATTCGAGAACAAGTTGTTTCCAAATCGAGAAGACTAATGCATGCAGGAGGATTTTTAGAAAAAGTTAAATATTTTTCTTAGTTATTTATATTTCTATTTAGTTTTGGAATTTTATTTTTTGTTATTTAGTTAAGGGTTAGGATTGGTATAAGTAGGATTGTTTAATTTATATTTCAAGAGACTACTTGAAAATAAAATATTCAATAATAAATTTTTAAATTAGAGTTTTTATATGGTGACTCTATTTAGCATAAATCTGTATTATTTATATTTGTTGTTTTTTTCATGTTATTTTTATTTATATCAGTTCTTTAAAACAAACACATTAATAGAAAAATTAACTTTTTTTAATAGTTGGGTTGTGATAATTTAAACTCTCTCTCCTTTTTATTTTTCATCAATTTTCTTTCTCATCTCTAATAAGATATGGATTAAAAAGTGATGAAAATGAATTCGAGGGCTAAATGTAAAAGCATAAAATTCTAGGGATCAAATTAAAAGAAATAAAAACTAAAGGGGCCAAAGTGAACCTTAGTAACAGTAATTTCCATTGTGCATGTGGGTGTAGGGGTACAATGAAATACCCTTTTTTTCTAGCATATAGTATAATTTTTTAGAAAATAGATTTTTAAAAAATAGTTTATATATATATATATATGATTGTATTATGAAAAATAAATATTTTTAAGTTATTATTTTTTTAAAAAAATAGTAATACTATTATCAAACATTTTCTTTCTAGTTTGACAAAAGTTAAATTTTAATTTTTCTATAGTATAGTTAATGTGATGAAATATTAATGAATATTATAATATATCATCTTGGTGTATTATAATGTATTCTTTTAGCAATATTAATAATAAAAATATTGTATGCAATAATATATTAAATTGATGTAATTTCTATACATTACATATTGATATATCTTAATATATAATTTTCTACATATAAATGTATTATTAATTTATTTTTCAATAAGATTGTATACTTTAAAGTATATATTTATAAAATAATAATGAACTGGTGTTCCATTTTAGTTTTTGATTTTGAATCCTTCAATATATATGAAAAGTATTTTTTTTCTTTTTGTAAATTATAAAAATATTTATTCCTCTCTAAAACTTAATTTTTTTTTATTTGACTAGAAAACGAATTCTAAATATGGTCAAGTATAAAAACATTTTCTGAAAAACAAATGGTCCTTTAATTAATATTATGTTGTTATAATTATGATCGATTGGTTATGGTGGATGTTAGATAATCTGGCTATTGTGGTGGTGGATTAATTTGGCCATGATGATAGGTCATTTGGCTATGATGGTCGAGGGATCATTTAGCTTGGATGGTCAAGTCCTACAACCAAATTAATGTACACCACTCTAATAATCATGTCAGTAATTTTTTAATAAACAATTAAAGAACATTAAAAAACAATTAGCAATTAGTGAGCATGTTTAATGGTGACTTACAATATATTTACCCGTGTTTCATTCTGATCAGTTATATTTTTTTAATAAAAGATTTTATAAAAAAAAAACTTTTTTAACATGATTTTGTAGTTTAAAAAATTATAAGTGAAATTAAAAACTTTATGTATATATACAATTAAATAAATTAAAAATTATATTTGTTAATAAATATAAAACAAAACCACAAGCAATAACTAAAAAAAAACTAGAAAAATTGAATGGTATGTGTAGATTAAGATATTTAATCTCGTAAAACAAAGTATTTACCCAGTTGTATTTGCTAAATTTATTTATTAAATTATTATTTTTTATTTAATCAAACAATAATAGAAATAGACACATATATTAAATTAATTGATTGAATAAAATAAAATGAAGAAAAAAATACTTGCAAGACTGCACGTATTAGAAATATTATCTAAAAATAAAACAATTATTTTAAAACATAAAGTTCATCTATACAAAAGATTAAAAAAATTATAGATTAATCAAAAAAACCTCTTCAAAAATTAAATGAATAATAAAAAAGTAACTAAAATTTAAAAGAGGCTCACTAAAATAAATAAAAAAGAGAAGGAGTATTGATCTAAATATAAATAAAAAAAAATTGAAAAAAAACATATAAAAAGAAGCTTTAATTAAAAAGAAAATTATAAAAACATAGGCTAGGTATTGCCAGGCAATCCCGCCTTACCCATTTTGTTAGAGCATGCGCGACTAGGCCTTTATTTTTTTGCTGCATTTGGGGCAAATGATTTTTTTTAAAAAAAAGAACTCAAACAAAGTGTCGTCTAAATTTGCTTAGATTGTGGCTACCACAGTGGCCAGAAAATCAGTACTTAAGATTTTTTTACTCAAACACCTGTTTTTCAACCTATTTTGACCCAAAACATTTAAATATACCTTAGGAGTCATGATAAATCTATCAAGGACCTTAAAAAATCCAAAACCTGTCGCAAAAACTAAAATCTACTCGAGCTCAAATATGTTTTATCATGAATTTTAAAGATAAAAAAACACCCAATATAAACTTCCCTCATCAAATGGAATGATTTGACACAATTATTAACCGTTTTAGTGGCCTAAATCAATATCAACAATATTTTTCTCTTTCTGCCGTTGAAATCCGATGATCTCTCTCTCTCTCCTCTCTCAATCAGGAACCTAAAAATAATAGAAATGAACTTTTTGTATCAAAATTAAATTGAAAAAATATTAGGGTATTGAAATTGTATAATATGCGTTATTTTTAAAGTTTGAGGACCAAAATATATATTTTTTGAAACTTCTGGCATGACATTTATGTTTGGTGTATTTTTCATTCTTGTCTCCTTTCTTTCAATTTCACTTTAGACTAAGAATTCAGAAATAATTATCTTTAATTAGAAAATAATTATAAAAAAATATACATTGTCATCGATGGTGTTTTGTTTGTAGTTGAACAATGATGACTCCTATAGTAATTAGCCTATGCAATTTAGTTTTTAGGTAATACTTCTTGGATATTTTCTAGGAGTTCTTGCTTGTAGTTAAAGTGGCTCTTTTTATCTAAAATATCTATGAGGTATTTTATAATTTTATGATGAATTTATATTATATAATACAACTAATAGAATATCTTTTTTTTATTGTTTATTAATGTGTATTTTCCTAAAATCATTGTGGGTGACATAGTTTAAAAAGAGTGTCATTTTTTTTTAGTTTCATCCTTGCAAGTTACATTGGTAATTTTTTATGTTGAGATTTTTTTTAAGTATATTCTTACAATTTCGAATAAAATTTTAAATTTCAATTAGAGGTCAATTAAATGAAATATGATTTAAATGTATAGTATAAAAACAATTAAAAGAAGAAAGACAAATTAAAAACAAAAAACTAAGTGGAGCCTTTTTTATTATCGCATGAAAATATTCATTTTCATCTAAAAAAACATCTGAATGTTATGTTTAGGTCCTAAACTAATGTGATCCATTTATGCATTTTGATCCCTTTGGTTTTATGATTTTACATTTAGGTCCTAAACTTCATTTTTTTAATGTTTTAGTTCCTAAGTTTTGAGAAAGGGGAGAGAAATTCATAAAAGAATAGAGGAGAGAGAAAGAGGTTAGTTGATTACATTTTAACTATAAAAAAAACTAATCTTTGTATTAGTAGGCTCATCTAATTTAGTAAAAAGTTATTAAGGTGTTTTAGAATTTTAGCTTGCTAGAAAAAAAAATTAGGATTTGAAATATTTTTCTTTAGTTTAATTTTGGGTTTTGAAACAATTTAAAGGTATTTTAAGATTAAATGAATCTAATAAAATTCTTAAGATGTTTCTTTAATGTTTACAAGTAAAAAATAGTTGAAAATAGGACCCGAAGCTAAAATTTAAAATTGTAAATGCATATCATTTGTCAATATAGATGATATGTTATCTATTTCTATTAAAAATAAAAAGCAAATAATGTGTTGTTTATCAATTAAACAAACAAAAATTATTTTCCACTTAGTTTTTTATTAGCCAACAAGTTAAGTGCGTGGCCTTTATTTATATTGTCCTTTTGCTTTTTGTTAGAATTGTTTTCTTTTATTAAAATTGACTATAAGTAAATTAAGTAATTAGAATTATATTTAAAATATTATTCAATTTATTCATAGTTTTAAAATAAGATTCTAGATTTTTTTTGATAACATTAGCAATCATTTCATTATTTATTATATACGAACCTAATATATAAAAATTCTAATGTGTTCATGAATATTCAATGAAAATAAAATTTTTATTTTGATATTTTTTATTATAATTGTTTACATAATTTTCTCTTATTGGTTATTCTATTTTTTTTTCAATTGTATGGAGACATGATTTTTAATATAAATTATTAAAACTCTTTTTTAAAATCATGATAAATGATTTATTTAAAACAATGCTTCCAATTAAAAAAACATGTTTTTGTTAAAATAAAAAAGAAATGCATGAATAAAATGGAGTTTAGATTGAAGGGATATATTTTTTCTAATTATTTTAAATTATTAAAAATTTTACAAAAAAATATTTTAATTGCCTTTTTTTTCTTATTCAAAGAACATGCTGCTAATAATAAAAAATACATGTTTTAGTCAAATAAAAAAAGTGCATGAACAAGAAAAGAATAATTTATGTAGCAATTTTTTTTCTTCAGAATTTAAATTTTTGCCTTGCATACAAATATCTTTTTTAATTATGAAACAACTAAATTAAAATAAATTTTAATTTGAATATTGTCCTATAAAGCGTTGTTAAATAACTAGTTTTTCCCATCACAATTTTCAACTGGTTTTTGTTGTCATGACACTTGGTATTTGATTAGATAGGTGCAATGATAACTCTATAGTTTTCTAATTAGAGTGTTTGGGAACGCGGTTCAACTTGTGTTCTTAAAAAATTAAAATTTTTTTTTGCTAAAATTTAATATAGTTTGTATGTTTTAGATCGTTTTGATGTGCTGATGTCAAAAATAATTTTTAAAAAATAAAAAAAATCATTGACATGCATTTTAGCACGAAATATTATTTGAAAAGCACCCACAACCACACTACCAAACACGCATGTTGTAAAACTTGGCTACAAGCATGTTTTGTTTGATTAATAGCCTATCATAGTACAGAAAAGTTATAATAGTATTTGGTAGAAGAAATATAAATAAAAAATAAATATATTTTTAAAATAAATTTTTATATATTAAAAAACATACAGAAATATGTCCATGCTTTCATCACTTATATTCCAAAACACTATCTATAAGAGCTTGCATGGTGAGTATATACGTTAAACAACGATATTATTCTTTAATGGGGGACTTTGGGATACTTAATTAATACTTTATTCAATAAATTTGCCATTCGTTTGGTGAGACAGGTGGAAACTTGACAAGGTAATGGCTGGGAATGTGATTAGAATTATATTTTTTAAAAATTTTAATTTTTTTATATTTTTAGATTGTTTTATGTGTTGATATTAAAAATTATTTTTTAAAATTAAAAAAATATTATTTTAATATATCTTTAAATAAAAAATATTTTAAATCACAACTGTTATTATACTTACAACCATTATCAAAAACAAAAGAATCATATAACTTCTCTACTTTCATTATTTAAAGCAATATAGTGGGCATCTAAGCCAAGGCATTGTCAAGCTTGTTGATAATAAAATAATATCTAATCCGTCATCCGTCAGCTCTTTAATTCCCACCTAATTGATAACGTAACAAAATAAAAAAAATAGTAGTGAAATTGTCATTCATGGTCATCGGAAAAAAAACAAAACAAAACCTAACTCATTAAATAAAAACCCAACCTATAAGGCCAGTCCAAGAAGACCTAATGTGGTCGGGTGATTTAATCACTTGAGGCTGCTGAAGCACCACTCTTGTCAGGGAAAAAAAGAGAGTAAAAACCGACCATATAAGTTTAATCACATGGTGATGCTTGTCGGGGCATCCAGAATGACAACAGGTTTCTCTCCTGAAAATGTGTCGAAAGAAAAAGAGATTTGGTTAGTATCATGATTACTAAAAGAAAAATTTAGGATGAGAGAAGCAGGGTAAACGACTACTTGTTTAAGGAGAAGATGCATTATTCTCCATGCATTCTATTTAAAGTAAACTATATTGTTATTTGATTGTTTTTTTAGGATAAGTTTCTGTATATTAGTTTTGTCTAAGGTTCAAGATAAATTTCTCTTCATGAGAAAGTATTTACCTTATTAAGTTAAATCATAACTATTCTAAGTTTCAAAATTTAACATCGGATTTATTTTCTAAATATAACTAATTCCTAACATTTTAAATAGGATAATTGTTATGGTTTTTTTGTATTTTGATCAAACCCTAATGAATAATCATAAACTAGTTACGATATCCATTTTATGTTTTTAAAACATTATAAAAATACAATTCTATCTTTTTTGAAAATATGCATGAAAAACTTGTAGGATTTGTTCGTATACACGAAAATAAAACATTTTTTTGGAATGAAAAATTATTTTTTAAATTTCTGATTTATTTTTTATTGTTTTTTGAAGTTTTAGAGGAAACCAAATATTTTTAATACGGAATCTATATTTTACAGTGTAAGTCTACAACATGATGTTATGCAAAACCATGCGAGGGACCATAAATATTTTTAAAATACCTTTTGAAAAATTTGAAGTTTTTTTTATTAATATTATTATGAAATATATTGGACAGGACCCAGCCTATCCATCTGGGCTAGGCTGAAATGGATCCAACCCGACTTGATCGGATTGAGATGACTAGCGGCCCAAGAGCCTTCTCTTCTTTTGTTTTTTCGGGTTGGGCTGAAACGGGTCCAACCCACGGCCCACATGGTCATTGGCCCTGCCCAGCAACCATGTTAATTATTTTAGTCACTGCATGCAAAATGAATTATGAATGCAATGACCACAAGGGTAGAGGAAGAAAGAAGAAGAAGAAGAGAGAAAGAGACTACCTGGCACAAAGAAGAGGAGCTACTGGTGGCGTTCCTAGTGGCTGGCATGGCTGAGTAGCTGTTTGAGTTACTCCTGGTGTTACTGCTGGGAATTATTGCATGGATGAAGAGGATGAAATTGGTGGTGGTGGCAGCTATTATCGTTGCCGGAGTGAAGATGAGTTGGTGGAGGAGGTTAGGTAACTATTGGTCACGGCGTGGGTGAGGCTGGAGTGGCTAAGAACACAACAGAGTGGAGAGAGAGGGAACAACAATAATGACAGGGGAAAAACTGGGAGAGGCTGGTTTTTTCCTAACTTTGACAACTGATTTCTCCTTCCTCAATGCATGGAATTCACTCCTATTTATAAGGGGTGGAAGAGAGATATTTTGTCTTTATCAATAACCAATCTCGGCCCTTGATTCAGCCTAGAATGATCTCAACCGTTGGTTTAAAGTGGCCATCATGAATTGTCAAATTCTAACAGTAAAAAAGTTATTTGAGTTGGCCTCTTTGGGCTGACACTATGGCCGTTGTGGTATCAATCAACAAGAAGAAACCATACTGGGGCATGGTCAAATGGTGAAGAGACGAAGCATTAAATGCCCCTAAAAAGTAGCCACCCGAGCAGCTTTTTCAGGAAAAAAAAAAGGAGATGATGACAAGTCATTTGATCTGTTTTTTTTTTTTTGGTATTGTTCGGTCAAAACGACACCGTTTTTGGTCAAAACACGTCATTTCATATAAATCAAATTGTGTTGTTTTGGCTTTTATGATTTTAATTTAGGGATTTTGCCAAAGTTCAATTTAACCATTCGGCTTTCAATTTCTTTTATTTACAATCTTAATTGACCATAAACTTTTGATTTAATGCAATTTTGCCCCTACCAAATTTCAACATAAGCTTCGAATTTTAGCACCATTTTCATTTAGATCCTCAGTTTTAGATTTATGCAAATTGACCCTTAATTCACTATTAAACTTTTAATTTTTTTAATTTAACCCCTGTTTTTAGCCAATTAAATCCCTAGAGTTCAGCACCTTTTTTAAAAAAGTCCTTGGCTGAGGATTTCTTCAATTTAAATCCTAATTGACCATAAACTTTTATTTTCTTGCAATTTTACCCTCGGTTTGAACCAATTGACTTTGTGAAAATTAAGTTTGGTCCTATAAAATTCTAATCTTCTAAATTAAGCTCAAATTAGATTTTCAAATTTAATTTTCACCAATTTAGTCCCAAATAAAATTAATTCAACCTATTTAAAGTATAATTAAGTCCTTGCACCTAATTAAATCCTTTAATTGAATTCAAATCAATTCTTTAATATAATTAAACTTTAATTTGACTCATGATTAAATCAAATTGGCCTATTAAAAATCTAATTATATCATTGAGCTTAATTTTTATACATATTCATCCAATAATGATTTGATTTGATTTGAGCTTGAATCTGTATTGTCGTTCTAGTTTTGGGTACAATAGGTATAGTTAGGCTTCCAATTCCATCTAAAATTGCATCTTAATTTTTCTGTATATTTGGAATACTCCTCAACTTGCTTTTTCACAAATGTCAGTCTTCTTGCTATTATTATTTATTATTTTTATTATTTTAAAAGGAAAAAGGGTAAAAGTTTTGGGAATAACCTAAAAATAAATTATGACACTACTGAAGAACAACTCTTTTAAAAACTTGGTTTGCCAAAGGATGAACCTTAATGTGTCTTTTAAGATTAACGAATTGAAAGCTCTTTTATAAATAAGACGAGCCTAAATTTAACAGTTTAATGTCGATCAACTTAAGACTTTGTTTATGTAAACAGTTGAAATAAAGTTTCAATCATATAAAAAAAGATTAATTTAATTGTTTGGCGAATTATATATTTGTTTTTTCTCGTTAGAATATATCTATGTCATGAAAGCTTTTAATAATGAGGAAAATTTTTTTTCTATTTTCTTTTTGTTTTTAATTTTAAAATCAGTTTAAAAGTTATAAATAATAAAGGTTAAATTTAGTTGATTTAATGGTTGGTTAATTAACTTAAAAATATTGCATGGATTTTACAACGACTTTGTAAATTTCCAAAGGATTTTGTCCTATATTTCAAAAATACCAAAACTTTTTATTTTATTTCTTCTAATATGTGGGATTATAAATTTATACGTAAGACATAATCATGATATTAAATAAAAAGACATTTATTTTTTTGTTAGCATTAAAACGGTTAGGTTTTTAATCTGATAAGTTAAAAACCTCTTTATTGAGAAAAACTTTTCTTAAAACTTAGACAGGCCAATGATTATAAAATATAATTTTTTCTCAGTTTATATCAAATAATTAAACAATGTAACTTATCTCAGGTAAGTCGTATTAGCGTGCTAATACTTTCCCTTCACACAATCAATACATTTTCCTATACTCTGAGATTAGTTAAGGTTTCTAGTAACCAAAATACTAGGTGGTGATTCATATTCCTTTTTTTTCTATTGACGAAGGACAAGAATTCCTTGTCCTTTCCTAGCTTACTTTAGATAAGTTGTATTAGGAGTTCTAATACCTTCACTTTACGCAATCAATCTCCTTTCTCATACTCTAAGATTAATTAAGGTTTCTAATGACCAAAATATGAGGTGGTGACTGCTATTTTTTTTTCTACTTATAAAAGACAAGAATTCCTTGCTCTTTTTACCTACATCATTCCTAACCATCCCGATCCCGGAGGATGATCGCCGCTACGCCGCACATGTGCAACATTTTTCTTCTATAATTTTGTTATGTAATAATTGTGTTATTATCAGTGAAGCCACCCTTAGATAAATGAACCATTCGGTTGTTGTTTAAAGATATTAATAAGTGGATAATAGGAACATCTAATACATGACTCATTATTATAAATTAAAAAAATGACAATTTGTTTGATGCATGCGAATCTATTTTCATGTGTTGGGTGACATCTTTCCTTAACATGGTGAGGGAATTCAGGCTAGATCGATGCTATCCTACATAGACCTATTGAGAGGAAGCAGTGGTCCTCAAGCTTATTTTTTATATAACACGAGAAATAGGTCAAAACCTAATTTATCATCCACCATCCTTTTTAGGTCTAATGCTTGTATTCCAAAAGTGAGGATTAAGCCGAATAACCTGGCCTAAGTCCTAAATCATTGTCTTAAGTCACATAGCCTTTTACCATCAATACATAAAGCACATAAAAATTTATGTAAATTCTTAGTATGCAAGTACAAAAGGTATTTTCATCATAATAAATGAGCACAAAGCTATGGGTGATTTTTATCTTTTATTTAGTATAATCAGCCTCTTACCTATAAACTATGAAAAACTAGTTAGGGTTCCTAGTTATTATAAAACTAGGTGGCGATTTGTTTTTCTAATTTCACCTTTTTCACACATTAATCCACTAAGATGTCCTTTTTGAAATTAATTAAAATTATGTATAAGGTTGGAGTTTTATAATAGAGTTGTTAATACTTTGAGTAGAAGAGTAGCCTTAGTGGTTACTTTAAAAGGAGCAATCATTAGGTTCAATTGCGTGAAAGAACTTTATGAGCATGATGAGGATTTTAGTGAGTTATGAGATAACTATTGTAGTGAGAATTTGTTGTTGATGACTTTCACAATCATAGTGGGTTCTTGATGAGAAATAATCAATTTTGCATTTGTTGTTTTTCATTATAAGAGAAAGTCATTTGGGATTTATATAGAGGAGGCTTGGCTAGTCACATGAGATGAAAAAAATAAAAAACTATTGATATTATCTTAGGCATGTTATAGATCTTATACCGGTTTATAAGATGAAGATGACTATGACTATGAATACATCAACTATGTTAGAAGATGTAATGCCAATTATAAAGAGGTTGTCAATAGACAATGTCGTCTTAAAACATTCAAGTAATGAGATAAGGTGATGATGTTTCTGTTTAAAAAAAGAGAGGTTATATAAGAAGCTACAACAAAAGAAATATGATCCTTATACTATGATAATATTATCAATGTTGTAAGAAATAACCTTCTTATATTTTTTATATTATAAGAAACATAATCCTTACCATAATAAGATTTTAATTACTTTTTGTATTTAGATTTGGATTTAGTTTTAATTTTTATATAAACTATTGAGGTGTTATTTTTTTATTTTATTATTATAATTTAGAATTTTCAAAAAACATCAAAGTTTTTTCTATTTATTTTTCATGACTTCAAAAATCAACTATTATATATATAATTCTATTTTTTTTATAGGATGTATAAGATAGATTAATTAAATAAAGATATGCGTGATATCAATATATCAAAGAAAAAAAAAGAAGAAGAAAAATTAAAACCATCATGCGAAATCCAGCAAATTGTGCAGGCACACTCACAAATGAAGCATGAAGAATCCAGCAATCCACGTGAAAACCACGTGGAAGAAAAAAAGGTGAAGACCTGGCCAAAACGACATTATTTGGACAGTTAAGGAGTCGTTTTGCGGCCTTTTCCAGTCGGATTACGCTAACAAAAACGATTTTGTAGCGAAAAAAAAAATCATTTTCCAGGACAAGGCTAGGCAAGGCAGGGGTTTGGCTTCGATCGAATCCTGTGGTTGTTATTCGGAAATTTGGGTGAGAAATCATGAGCGGAAGAGTGAAGAAAGAAGTTGAAGAAACAGATTTGATTAAGCCGCAGCCGTTTCATGAAGAGAACCGGAAATATGTGGAAGACGGAGACGTAATTTTCGCTCAATTAGCTCACTCTCTTTCCTCATCGATTTTTCTGTTTCTCTTCCTGTCTATCTTCATCATCTTGGTTTCTAACAGAATAACACCGCCTGACGCCTCAGATCTCGCTTTTTTCTTTTTTCTTTTCTTTTTGAAATAGGTGATTAAGATGTGATTTTGGATGTTAAATGTTGGCAGGGTAAGCAGAAGAGTCCGATGGAGACTACTGCTAAGCGTCTGAAGATTAAGAGAAGATATTCGGATTCCAAACTTAAGTTTGTAAGTTAAGAAATTCCTGTTATGCTGTTGCTTAGCTCCTCTAGTTTTATGTGAGGAATGTAATGCCTGCCTGACAAGTAGGGGAGATGGGGTATTTTGTAGTTCTTGCTGATAGTATCACTACATTATGGATTTGCCATCTAATTGTTTGTTGTATGACAAAATGTTTTCTCTAGTGTTTTTTTTTTGGACATGGATATGAGCCTTTTCCTGTCGGGGACAGTTGTTGTCCCTTTTTGTTTCCATTTCCTTTCCTTCTTCTCAGATGAAAGACATTGGCTACAATATGGCTGCCTGTTTAACTAGACTGATTATAGATAAAGTCTTTGTCTCATCCTGCAATGTTTTTTTTTTTTTTTTCTTACAAAACTATTACCCATCTAGCCATCTACTGAACTCAACTAAATCAACTAACCCCTCATTTGCAAGTTAATTGGACCCATACGTCTATGCAGCTGGGATTTTCTGCAACTAATATAATTCAGGTGGAATTGACTTCTGGAACTTTGTTTCCTGCCGATATCTGACTTTTGGTTTTTAGCCTTTCTTGTGGTATGTTTTATGTCATTCTTATTTTGTCAAACCAAAATTAATCTAGATGACTTTAGTTCTCTATTACAATGAGTGTAGTGATGGTATTGCTCCTCAAGTTGTACATGGGGGATTGTTAGTCTTGGGTTTGCAACTGCACGAATGCTGATTAGAGACCTGAGAGCACTTGGAAATGCTTAGATGCAGGATTGTTTGTAAACTTTTCCACTCATTATCTCACTTCTTTAGGACCATAACTAGCTAGTGATATATGTTGCTCTCTCAGTTGTATACTAACAAGAACTGTGATAAATTCTTGAACAGGTGATATCAGGTCATGCAGGGAAGTGTATCTGGTCAGTGAGGAATAGACTATGCCTTTCTTCTATTTCAGTCTTAGCTGTTTGGCTTTTGAAAATCTAACTTGTGATCCATTTGTTTCTGCTTTTGCTGAAGCTGTAGGCAGAATAGGGCTCCAGTTGAAAGATCAAACACTGTTGGAGAAACTAGGTCATCTGCTTTGATTCGGGCAGAAGAGGTCCAATCCAATCTAGAACCAGCATTCCCTAGCTTTGTGAAATCGTTGGTCAGATCACATGTTGCTAGTTGTTTTTGGATGGTAAGAGCAACAACATTGCATGAGCTTGAGTTGGTTGATAACCTCCCAAAGAAACACGGGCTTACATATGCTATGACACGGTTGTTTTCGTACAACAGGGGCTTCCTGGACAATTCTGTAGAGCACATTTACCACATGTGGATGCTACTGTGACTTTGCAAGATGAATGTGGGAAGGAATTCAAGATGAAATACATTGCATATAAGACAGGCTTGAGTGCTGGTTGGAGACAGTTCTGTGTTGCACACCGATTGTTTGAGGGGGATGTATTGGTCTTTCAATTAATCGAATCTTGCACATTTAAGGTGATGGTTTGAATTGATTGTTATGTTCATATGCTGACCTTTTCTTTCAGCACTCATTATATGGTATGTGTTTGGGTTAGAAATTTGAATGATAAAATGGCAAAAACATAGAAATTACTACATTTAATGTGAGCTGCATGACTCCTTGTGTTCGTAAGTGTAGAAAATACCTTAGAACATGGTGGAAATGATTATCATCTGCCTTTTGGTTGGTGGGAGAATGATTCATGTTTGGAAACTAGGAACTGTCTTTTTTATCCTGTGGAATGAAGGCTGAATTATGGAAATAACTCACATCATATCTGATTTGACAAGAGAGTGGCAGGACAAATGACCAGTAATCCTTGTGGGACTGGAACATGAGAAACACAATACAGGGGGCAAAATTAACTTCACTACTGCCTCACCAGGTTCATTTTGCGCATGTTTCATCATCTGCAGGCTATGTGAAAAAACTCACTTTGTTGTTTGAAGTCCAACTTTTTTGGAACCCAGTCAAGTATTGGAATTCATCTTTGACAGACCCCTTGAAAGTCTAATACCATGTGCCTCCCCTCCTACAATACATAAATGATACCTTTGGAGAGTAACTTCTGTCAGAAATATAAGTTAACACTTGAAGTTTTACTAGCCAATAGCATTAAGATATTTTTGACTGACACAGCAACTACGAATTGAAGATGTCCAATACTATGTTTGGTGTCATGGCATGCCCTACCTACTGAGTTCTATTGAAGGAGCAACAGCTTTCCCTTGTTCAATACAGCCAAATTGTTAATTTTCCACTTCGACTGATTCCAGCAATATAAGTGGTGCAAATCATGAGGACATGCAATTTCTTTTTACTGAAGCTTTACTTTTGGAGTCACCCCCTTCATGACAAGTGTCTGATTCATTGATGCAGGTGTACGTAATAAGGGCAAATGATTTGACCGAAGTGGATGGTGCTCTAGGTCTGCTGAATTTGGATGCTCAAATTAAACAAAACATTGCAGGCAAGTTGGGTTATGGCTCTGTCTTGCAATTTTTGGTTTCCTGTGTACGTTAATTTTTAATATTTCCTTGTTGCATCTGGGTGTCAAACTTGGTAAAAAAAGATAACGCTGAAAGGGGCAATACTGCTAGTAAAAGTTCAAAGAGGAAGCGTCCCAGGTCTCTTCCACTAGCTATTGTTCAAAAGAAAAATAAGAAGTCTGGCCAGCCGAGACCGTCAGTCCTGCAAGCTGGCCAACCCGCCGAGCAATCTGAAAATGATAGTGAAGAGGTTGGTTCAGAAGTTCTAGAAGGTTTCAAGTTATCGTTACCTGCTGTTCAATTTAAAGACATCAAAAGCTTTGAGGATTTCAACATTCTGGTTGATGGGTTACTTTTAGATTCGGAACTTTCAGAAGACATTCGGAATAAGTACTACAAACTCTGCTGCAGTCAGAATGCATTCCTTCATGACAATCTTATCAAGGGAGTTAATCTTAAGCTGATTGCTGGGATAATTTCTGAAACTGTTAATATTGCTGATGCAATGAGAGCTTGCACTCTTAACACCTCACGCGATGAATTTGCTACTTGGGACAAGGCTTTGAAGGCTTCTGAGCTATTTGGCATGAATGTTGGATTTTTACGCTCCAAGCTAGGTCTCCTTTTAAGCCTTGCCTTCGATTCTGAAGGCGCCACAAAAACAAGGAGGTATATAGAAGCTAGATTCAAACGAGTTCGAACTGAAGATGAGATAAGAAATCTTGAAGCAAAGCTTGTGGAATTGAAGGAAACCTATGAAAGATATGGTGCTGATGTTGAAAGGCTCAAGTCGAAAGCTGAAGGCTATGAGCTCAAGTTTCAAGAACAGGTTCTTGCTCCATGGTGATGTATTTGTCGCCTTTTGTTTTTTCTCCCTGGTTACTATAAACAGCTTTTGTAACGTGTTTGGTTTAAGATTTATAATGTGGACAATGCTGTGACTCTTAACGTTTTTAGGAATTTATATGAAAACAATGCTGTAACATTCTAGGACTTTATATGTTGCCATTTCTAGGAAGATGGTGCATGTACATTAAGTCGCACGTGACCATCCTTTATGTTTATGTTTTTTTATTTTTTCTTCTGAGAGTTTCGAACTTGAGATTTCTTGGAAGAGCAGGGCACTAATGCAAGTTTATATGTTCTTTGCTTGTTCAACAAAAACAAAGAATAAAAGAAGAGAGAAAGGACGTTATAGCTAGGCGGGCTGTAGGTTGTGAAGAATCTCGTTGCTCTCTTTAAAAGATTTGCATTTAGGTGGACTTGATGCTCTACTTTTGCTGTAGAATTTGGTCTCTAGCTGATTGTTGGTTTGCGCTCATCATATTTTCTTTCCTGGTGACCGAAAGCAAGCAATAAGCAGGGCACAAGATGCTGTCCACTTCCGTCTGTGCTCCTCGTTTTCCCTTAAGATGTTGGCAGGAAGCAAGCAATAAGGATGGCCGAGCCATAAACTCACCGCTGCTCTATTACTTGCTATCTGGCCTTCATTTCATTATCTTCGATCTTCATTCTTCAAGTGACTAGATGACATGCAGGCAAAAACTGAAGTTTATCAAAAATTTCCTCGAAGGAAACAACTACAAATTTATCCTCCTTTATCTGCTCGCAATTGTATATGGTAGCATGAAAAGTCAATTGGAATTACAGGTTTCAATTTGTGTAATTGCGTCCCTAGATATACCAGAATCCCTCACCTGCTAGTGGACACAACCTCCCCTACTACATAGATATGTACCTATTGCCTTCCACCATGTCAAGGGCCACTCCTAACAAGAAGAATTTTAATGAATGGTTAACTTGGGAATGTTGGTGCAGGTGCTTAAAATTGGTCAACTACCAAAATAGTTAAGGCCTATTTAAGAGATGGTGACAGTTGTTTTTTAGAGCAATTAACTACTAGAAGAGAATTACTTATTAATAGAAATATGAATAAGGAGTTTTGTGTGATCTATTTTTAAAAAAATTATGTCTTCCTTGTTCTTTGACTCCTATGCCTTATGTCTAATTGCTTTATAGTTGGTATCAAAACTTAATAATTTCTAGTGATTAATTGCGTGTTATGTGTTGTTAAATAATCATAGCTCGAAAATATCACAAAATATGATGTGCTCATGCATGAAAGGATGAAGAGGTTCGATCTTGAAAAAAAAATATCCAAGAACTCATAATAGAAGAATTGCGGAGATAGTTTGTAGAATTAACCCATAAATTGATAGTGAAAAACCTAGAGAATTACGAGGAGGGTGATGATCACTGGATTCATAGTAGTTAGTGTGAGAATATATTTCAAAAACATGAGCAAAGAAGGCAACCTCTTGACTAGATGAATATGTTATTGAAAGTGAATTTTTTTGATGATTGTAGTTTTTTTATAGATTAGAATTAACCATCAAAATCAAACCTCGAAGAAGCTAGCTTAAGATGTCATTCAGGTTGAAAAAAAATCCAAAAATTGCTATAAATTAGGATCTACAAGGATTCTTTCCCGATAGTAAAGAATATTTTGATACTCTAAAAGAGTTTCTTGAAGCAAACTCTGAAGATATCAAAGTAGTAAAAATTTATAACTATAAAAGAACTTAATGGACCAGCCTATTCCAAACTTAACACTAAAAGAATTTTAAGATGGTTTTGGTATGATCAACAGAGGTTTGTTGCCAGAAGAAAACATCAAACTTGTTATTAAAGACAAGTGGTTTGAAACACCACAGTAACAAAAGTTAAAACTCTAGATAACAATATTCACCCTGGACCAGTACAATTCCTACCAAAATCTTTAAACTAGCTTAGGTCACTTAGATTTTTTCACGAGATCCATTAATCTATTCCAATTTTTTTTTAGAGACAAACAAGTCTTTTCAGACTTTAAAAGCATAGTGAAAATTAAAAAAAAAGAATTTAGGGCACTTTCATATTTTCATATTGATTTTTCTATTATTATTAGATTAGTTAAAAGACAATTTTGTTTTTGAACAAATATAAAATATAATTGAAAAAGTGAAGTGAATGGCGCATGTTGGAGGTGTTCGAGCCCTTCAGGCGACATGTGTGATATTTCTCATCGGCCAAAACCTCTATTCCACCATGTCATTGGAAGTATTATGTCATTTTCTTCTTGTTGGGGCGACGTATGTTGGCATTAGTGCAGTGATGGGATGCCGATGACATTTTTTTTTTACTCTTTTTTTATCACATCCCCTTGAAATTTGCAACAGCCATGTAAAATTTCAAATTTACCCCAATATTTATTGAGAGTTCAACTCTAGTCTTTATTTTTTTGATTTCTAATATTTGTTCTAGGTCTTTTTGTAAAATTTTGATTTGTTTTCAATTTCGACGATCAATCCTAATTGGTGATATGTTATTTGTTTTTTAAATTTCATTCTTATTCTTTTGATTATTTTTTTTAATTCCTTTTGTTAATTGATTTCTCTTTTCAATTTCACAATTTAATAAAAAAATTCGTAATTGTCTAATTTATTTTTTGTTTCAAATTTGAATCCTATTCTTTTAATTTTCCTTTTGTTAAATTAATTTTTTTAAATTTTACAATTCAATAAAAAATTTATAGTTGTCCTTTAATTTATTTTTTATTTTATTATTTTAAATTTTTTTTATTAAATTGATTTTTCTTTTCAATTTAATCCTTCAATTAAAAAACTTTAGTTTTCATCTAATTTATTTTTTTATTTTCATGTTGATTCCCATTCTTGCAATTTCTATTTTCTTTATTTTTTTATCCTTTTTTACAGTTTAATTTTTTTTTCAATTTTATCTTTCAATATTTGATCGGTTTAATTTCACCCTTCAATAAAAAACTTTTAGTTGTTCTCTAATTTATTTTTTTTATTTCAATGTTAATTCTTATTTTTTTAATTGCTATTTATTGTTTTGGATTCTTTTGTATAGTTTTTTTTTAAAATTTTATTATTTAATATTTAATTTATTGGAGATTGAGTTTTGTGGTTTTTTCAGGTATGATGCTTCCAATCTAATAACCTAGATATGAGTTTGAAAAGTTAATATGGATTACCATTATTTTTTTAGTTATTTTCTTTTCTGATTTCATCATTTAATTTTTTTAATTAAAAAACAGGTTTTGTATTTTTTTTATTAGGTTATATCAATCTCGTTATCTGAGCTGAGCTATAAATTTAGCGATTTAATCGGGGTTAGCTCATAAACTATTTTTATGTGATTGTTTTTTTTTAATTTGTTTTTAGTATTTTTTTCAAACATTTTTTTTATTGAAAAAAAAAAACCATCCCGCACGGTTCGACGTCTAATTCTATAAATTAATTGTCAAATATATGCAAATTGTTCCATTTTCCATTACTCGGGTAGTTGGTGCTCAAAGTTGAAACTGCACCTTACAGCATGAACAGCCGGGATGTGGCTGTCATTTGCATATAGCTCATCATCTGGCCCCAGCCCTATCTTAAATATCACTAATAAACTACTGTAGTTCTTCTTTTTTTGTTACAAAATAGTTCTAATTAACTCCATTGAGATTTCACGAGATCCCAAGAGAGAAGAAGAATACAAAAAATATAATAAATCTTATGAAGTCTCATTTGTATGGACAAGGAGTCAAGTGAAGACAAATTTGGATAGAACATGATGAAATAGAAATATTTGTTTTTTTATATATAGAATTTATTAGAAAGTTGGGGTGTCCTTGTGCCGAACTCCATTTCCACAGCACATCAAGAATGAAGAAGAAAGTTTGAACTCCATCATTGACATGAATTCTAAAGAAACAGTACAATTTTAATTTCTACTAATTATAAAAATTAAAATGAATTCTTCTTCTATTTTCTTCAATGCAGATGTTAGAAAAACCCAAGAAAAATTAATTACGAGATAGTGAATGCTCTCGGTGTTTATATATTTTTGTGAACCCAGACAGATCTATCGATGAGATGCAGTGGTGAAGACGAGGACAAGAGGAATTCTTGCAATATTTCAACTGCAAACATTTTGTACAAGAAAACAGCCAAAACACCAACTTGTAGGAGATGATAAGGACAGCAGAGCTCAAAAAACAAATGAGAAATTAAGGTCAATCAAAGTTTGATAACCGACCAAACTAACACAAATTCAGATCTCTAAAAGTTTTTTCCAAACCTCCTGCTAAAAATAGAAGAAAATCACCATCATCTTCCTCTTCCAAAAAATTAATGTCATTCCACTCTAACCAAAGTACAGATCACTCACTATATTCCAATCTCCACGTCTCTGCAACTTGATCCTCCTTCACTCACAATCTCCTGCAGTTATAACACAAAGTTAAATCAGGATAAACCCTAAACAAAATTCTTTTTTCAGAATTTTGAAATGAAAAATGAAAACGGTTAATTGCAAGCTAGTTTTCTTATATATATATATTCTAACCTGTGAACTCTTGCTATGTTGCACTTCCTCATGGACAAAACTGGACCTTCTACTTTCACCAACTGATCTCTCCATAGACCCTTCACTCTTATCAACTTTCTTGGAACCAATGTGGCTTCTCTTTAGGCCCAGGAGCCCTTTCCACCTTGTAGAACCTTTAGGTGGCCTCGGTGAAACTTCATCATCCTCATCATCGTCAACAAGAAGTTCATCTCTAATAGTCCTTTGCATTTGGTTGCTGCCATTATCTTTGAATGGCAAGAGCCTGCCCTTGAAGAAAAGCTCATCGGCACTCATCATGGAGTAGTTTGTCACTGAGAATTCAAAGTCAGTGGACACTGGGGTCTCTCTTGAGCTCCTTTCTTGCTTCATAATCTGTTGGGAATCAACAAAATCATTAGAAAAGGAGATTCTAGGGCTCATGGGAGGGCAATAACCTTTGTGCTCGGAGTTGTACATGTCTAAACATGCCATGGGATTTCAAAACAACATGGAAAATGAGAAAGAAAAATATTTAGCCCTAATAAATTCTATAGGGGACCCTCACACACTGTTACAACCCACCCAGTAGTGTTTGTATTTATATCTAAGGATGGAGGGAGTCAGGGAGAGGGAGGTGGCTAGCTAGAAAGCTAGAACATATATGTAATATGTTTTTTACTTTTGAATTCATGCATGGCATGCATGACCATGAATTCATGATGTGATTTTTTTTTGTCATGACATGTTAATTGGTATTCAATGATGACCAGTTTCGAAGCTCTATATACAATCCCGTATTTTTTACTGTATTCCTCGAATGTGGCCCGTGTGGGTGAAGTTACCAAGAAACTCTTCTCTTCTACCATTTTCTAAAACAATAAACTGGCCAGTGAATAAAATAGTACGCAGTCTCTTCATAGGAGGAGCCAACCAGTAGGCGTTAATGCATGTTTTTTTTTTTTTTAAATTAATGTCTGAATATTACTTCTCTCAAAGTTTCTTTGAATTGAGAATGAGATTTACTGACAGGAGTTCTTTTTTACGAAGATTTGTAAAAAAGATTTTAAAATTTAAGCCCGCATTTTCTCTATCAATGTGGCCAAAATAGAAATCCGGGAAGATCCTATTCGTGAAAGATGACAAACCAACAACTAGAAATAATTTGGGAGTTACATTAACTATTAAGTGATGATCATTGCTGGGTTACATGTCTCACAATATTCTCAAGCTACTGGTAATGGCGAAAGCACTCATTTATGTAGGATTAATAATTAATTTGTTTGAACGTTAATTAACAAATGCATCATTAACTCTAATCACCAAAAACAAAAAAAATAACGCTAATTAAGAGGCGAGAGCGGGGAAACAGGATTACCGATTTAAATCTTATTGAGAAATGATTGTCTTTTTATCTATTTTCTTACCAACTTAGCAATGTTCTTGCCATCAATGCATGATGGCACGTTTTTCTAGCTCATCAAAAATCTTGTATACATGCACAATTTCAAAAGAAGTGCATGCATGCATGTGGAGACAGGCAAAGATAAGAATCATTTATGGCCTGGACAGTGAGTAAATGATACAGATGATGTAGGGCTGTGATAAAATAAGCTGTCATGTAGCCAGATTTAGGGAGATGGCTGGTATCCATTGCTGGCATACAGTGCTACAGCTTTCTTTGTTTAAGAGATAAAGGGCGTAAATGCTCAATCTAGTTGTTTTTAGCTAAGTTAGAGAGGCATGGAAATAGTGGCGCACAGTGATAGAGCAGTCCAGAAGGGCTGGGGTGGCATGCATTGGATAATTTGACCCGCTTTGACTTGTAAGTAAATAGGCAGTGAATGAGCTGGCCATCGATACCGACCCATCAAGGGACCACGTGATCATCAGCTCCCTTCAGCCCTTTCCTTCAAAAAAATATTGGTATAGAAACGATATGAAAATCTCGTAAATCAAACACTACACAACTACCTAGTGGGGTTCTAATTAATTATTGGTAATTAGGAACTAATTAAGTGGCAGCCATGAAGCATATAATCCAGCTAGTGATTATCTTTGTTTAGTTAATTACACCCGTCCAGGTTTAATTTCAGTATCCTCAACCCTAATCCCATCTCTCATTAATCACTTTGTTTAATTTGTTTTAATAATCCATGATATATACTTAGAACCTGTTTTGCAATTCTATATTATATATGTTAAATATTATATCCGATATTTTTGTATTATTTGAACTTTAATATCATGTAAAGATACATTAATTCCGTTACATTATGTTAATGAATATTTAATTTATAGATAATGAAGCTGATATTTATAGACATTAATGTAGTTACCAGACCTAGTCTCTTGTGTTGCTTGCTAGTTCTTGTAACTTCTGTGGAATAAGAGGGCATTACACATGCAACGACAGGGAAGAAAGGATACAGTCAGTTGCCTTTGCTTCTGGACAAGTACTCTTGGGCCTCTGGGCTAGTCTGTTTGCTGTTTCATTTCTTTTCTCTATATATAAAAAATAAATATAAATTAAACAACAAGCAGAGGAGTCTAGAGGACCGCATGAAAGGCAGAGATATTTTGAGTATCTAATAATTAAAAGGAAAAAAATAGTTGGCAAAGCCTGGAATCAACTTGGATTTGGAGATTTCGCCTCTTATATGGGATCTGATTAAATTAAACAAATTTGGTGATCAGCTACTCAGGGATTGCATGAATGCAGAAGAAGTTGCTTCTAAAATATATTTTATTTAAAAATATATTAAAATATCTTTTTTATTTTTAACATCAAAACAATAATAAAAAAATACTAAGAGATTATTAACTTGATTTTTTTTTTTAAATATTAAAATGCCATAGAAATGGAAAGGAGAGGTCTCCAAGCAGGGGAGTGGCATCTTGAAGACAGATAAAGATAATAAGACAGCAAGTACACTGAGACATTTTGTACCACTGGGATAGGTCTTAGTAACATGTGCAGCGCAGGCCTGGCCAGGCCAGGAAGAATAAAAAGAAGGCCTGGACTTCAATATTGTAGTCTCTTTAATTTAACTTGTACCCAAAGGACGTGGTTGTCACTCACATGGTTAAAACCCTTTTCCATCCCTCAAACGAATCCGGCTCTGCCACGTGTCGGGATCCCCACGGACCGATGCCTTGAGTGAAGACCAGTCAAACCTCTTAAATCAGACCACGAGTAGTTTATAGCTTGGTGCCTCTCTTTCTCATGCCCTTGCAGGTTGGGACTTCTGGTTTCCCAGATTATTGTTTAGTCGCTTAAGTACAGTTGACCATCAGATCTTTCTCAGATTCCGAGCTGCCCCTTTTAAATGCTTTCTCGGTGTTGTTTGTAGCGTTTGATGTTGGAAATTTTGAGTAGAAAGAAAGGGTATTTTAGGAAACAAGCAACTAGTGAAAGGACTAAATCACAAAATAATGTAAAGTATAGGGATTCAAAATCGCATATTAAGAAAGAATTATAGGAGCCAGCAAAGCCTGTGGTTTCTATTGACTGCCAACCTAATTTCGAAGAGCGTCGTTCGTCCATTTGATTTTTTTTTTTCTTTTTCGGATTTCCAAATGTTGGATTTGAGAAAAAATAAATTATAGGAGTAAACAGTTTACTTAAGAATAATTTTTATTTATTTATTTATTAATTTACTAGTGTTTAATGGCCACATATATATCTAACTTTTTCTAGCGTACGGAAGTGTACATGTGGACATTGCGTTATTCTCCTGTCTGATGGCAAAACAAATTCTATTCATCAATCCAACTTACCTGTTCCCTTGCCCTTGCTATATAGTTGATGAACTAGTCACTTGGCCTCGTAGTAAAAAAAAAAATAATTAAAAATATTATTAACATGTTTAAAAAATAAATCATAAATTTAAAATATAATATACATTTGATGACTTATTGTTTAATTATTAGCGTAGTTACGTATTAGATTAATTGAGACTAATTCTAGCAAACTTATAAATTTTACAACACGAGTTATAAAAATGTGGTTATTTTATAAAAATAAATTAAAATAAATTATAAAATATAGTTCAAATCAATCAAAAGGAAAAAAATAAAAAAAATTAATTTAGTATAGATAGGGATTTGAAGGTGTTCTTATGATGGGTTAGGCCTGAGGATATCAAAAGGCTGGACCTGGTATTGAGAAGCGTAACCAGATCACAAGAATCTCAGAGATAATGGTAGTAAAGTTGATTTCTCCGAAGAGTTAATGAAAACGTTAAATTACATGACATCGAAACAGGATTATTTATTTATTTTTATAATAATGTTCATCAAAAGAAATAATTATTCCATACAGATGCTGTTCAAGAACAGAGTTCAAACATGGTGAACTTGCACAGATCGACATGCCATCATGAATTCATCGGGGAGAGAAACTTTGCAAATGTTCCCAGTCCTCTGGTTGTGAATAACATGCCGTTTTAAACCCCATTAACAGACTAACTTGTCACCTCGTGAAGGACTAGCACACGTCCATCAAAGACAAATGGTGTCGAGAACAGAAGGAAAAAACTCAACCACAAATTAATGGAAGCTGATCATTCCATGGGAAAATCACGAATTATTAATCATTACTTGCACAAGCACAGAGAGACAAATACACACCTTCACCACCTGCTTCGATGAATTTTCATGTGCAAATGTTGTTGAGCATAGTTCACAAGCTTCTCGATTTCTTCTACACCTTCTATTTGACCATTGTGATTGGTATCAGCTACCTTCATGACCTGCCGAGCCTTCCACCCAGGAAACCAGACCCTCAAGCTTTGAATAGCCTCTTTTAGCTCTTCATGGCTAACACGTCCATCGTTGTCCATTTCAAACTGACGAAGCCAGGCTTTGAAATCTTCCACCGTCATTTCACGGTTGGGATTCACCTGAAAACAACACATTATGGCCATGTTGTTTTTGGAATATGGAGTACTGTTTGCTATGGCAAATTGTTGTAGTTAGCTGTTCTGCTTGAGAATTACGTACGATCGAGCACATAAAAGGAGATCATTGCTTCACCAAAAAAAAAAAAGAAGAAAAAAAAAGGCGATAATTATGCTCGAGTGTGCTGTAGTGGAGCACCGAATATATTCTTTCCTTTCCATTTCTTTAATTTTGCTTGCATCTTTTCTTAATTTCCATGGTACTTAGAACTCAAGCTCACAACTTTATTCTCTACCTGGTCAGAGACCGACGTACGTACGTTAACTAATAGTAGAATATATATAGTGTACAAAATGTAAAGGAAGACTCATTTTGATACATGTGATGAACGAGAAATGTTGAAGAATCCAGAGTCAAAGAAGGCACCTCGATCGGTATTGATTAAAGAAGAAGAAGAAGCTAGGTGTAGTATCGAATAATTTTTTATTGACCGGAAAGAATAAAATCATGATAATTTTAATAGACTTTTATATAATATAATAAAGAGTTAATTAATACTGACTCTTTTAAAAAATAATATACTTTTCAATATTCATACGAAGAAATACTTCCAGATATAAAGTAAAATGAGGTATAACACTCGTACATAAGCATAGAATAATTGACATCAGCGAAGTTGCACGCTCATATTGGCATGCATTACCATAAAATAATTAAAGACGTCGGAGAATGTAATCTTGTTCTTCCATGGCCTTTGCCCTCTGCCCTCATTCTACTTAAAAGAAAAAGAAAAGAAAAGAAAACGACGACATGCACTTTTAATAACAAGCACATAAATGTTGTGGAGATGGACAAAAGCAGCCCTACCTTCTCTCAGCCATTTTTTCTTCTTCTTCAAAGTGATGCTTGTTCTTCCCCGTTCTTTTCTGTTTCTCTTTCCTTGTCATATTTGAAGACATGGTTTTTTTTTTTTAATTTATTTATAGAAAAATAAAGCCATGATGAAAACTATAGTTATCATTCTAAATCTTTCGTCTAACCCAGCTAAGGATGTCAATATCACCACAAAACGATATATATATATGGTTTTTTCTAAATAAAATAATATTGTTTTGGATAAAAAATAAAAGAAAAAACTAACGTGACATCGTTTAATTTGGATAAAAAATAAAAATTAAATTCTTAAAATTAACTTGATTGGGTCTCACTCAGGTTTAATTAAATCAATTAAGACACATGTTGACCTACTAAGTTATCCAAGTTTAATTTGATAAATGTTTAAAATAAAAAAAACTAATTTAGATTAAGTTCTAGATTGACAAATTACCAAATCAACCCGTCAAATTAGATCAAGTTTAATAATATTCTCAAAACTATTATAGCCAATAATGGAGTAAAATACATGTTCCCTTTATATTAATTTTGAGTTATCCAACAGAAGACTCGATAATAATTTTTGCTCTTTTATCGTAATTAATCTATTGTCAATATTATATCTTTGTCTTATGGAATTCAATAGAAGTAAAATAAATGAGTATAAGTGTATTTCTCAGTAAGGAAAAAATAAACGGTGGCAAGGCGAAACGAAAAGAATTGAGAAAGGTGAAATCCAAGTATGATGACCTTAATTTGATTTTTTTTTTTAAATTAGATTTAAGCCGAGCATGTAAGCTGTGATGATTTGTGTAGTCCGCCAATACCGCCTCCCTATGAAGCCAAGTGCTGCCCCCTCTCCCTCCCCTTCTCCCTCTTCTTTCGAAGATAAAGATATCATGAAAGTTGCGACTTTGGTTGCTTGGATAGAGAGTCTTCAGAAACTAAACTAAAAACAAGTTGGTCCTTCTTCTTGAAAGATTCTTCGCAAGAAAGAAATGTATATGCATCGATAAAAGATACACACACTCATTAATTTCCACCTCCACCAGGCACCAGCTATGAATTTATGGTAAAAAAATTATTGTTTTTTTAGATAATTGTTATAAATGCTAATTATCTTTAATTAACATATTTCCTCTGTACAAAAAAAAAAGAAAAAGAGAGAGAGCCTATAATGTTAATAATTTGAAGTTTATAATGACCCCCACCACCAATCGTTCTGATGTTAATTACTAAAGATTCCAGCAGTCTCGACAGCCCACGACCACAAGCCAACTTTCAGATTTTCTTCCGAGAGCCATGGTTTTTTTCAGTTTCCTTAGAGGAGAAATTATATGAACTTGGCTTGAGATTTGGAGCGTAATTAAATGAGCTTTGTGTGACATGAAGAAAAGGAAAGAAAAATTGTAACCCAACAAGGATTTGCTTTGATTGGGCTACCCAAATCTGGTCAAAGATTGACAGCAATTAATCTTGGAACTTGAAGTAATATCTAGGAGTGATAAAACTATCCTAAGCTATCAGAAAAATGACTTCGTTTTTAGAACTATAAGGTTTCTTAGTCTCAGTTCTCTCTTCACATAACTGGAGCCAACAGCAACTTGAAGAAATGCATCCTCCAGTATATCAAGACAACCCAAAACATGCACCCCAAGGGTATCCAATGAACATCTCTACTAGACAACCTTACCCTCCATATATCTCCTCAGCCACCGCCACCGCCACCGCCACCGCAACACGGTGGTCTACTGGTCTTTGCCATTGTTGCGATGACCCGGCAAATTGTCTCGTTACTTGCATGTGTCCATGTGTTACCTTTGGACAAACTGCTGAGGTAGTCAATAAGGGTTCAATATGTAAGCCCTCATCCAACGCAAACCTGTATATATATAGTGAATTTCTCAAGTTAAAATGCTGCCTTTTAAGTGACGGAATATTTGTTTTTTGGCCTTTTCATGCAGCTTGTGCAGCAAGTGGTGCAGTTTATGGTCTGCTGCTGGGTTTTACAGGTTTGTCATGCTTGTACTCGTGCTTCTATCGGTCAAGATTGAGAGGACAATATGACTTGGAAGAGGCTCCTTGTGTAGATTGCTTGGTTCACTTCTTCTGTGAGCCTTGTGCACTTTGTCAGGAATATAGAGAACTCAGGAATCGTGGTTTTGATATGGGGATTGGTAAGTACGAATTACCTCTCTTACAATACTTAAGAACTAACATTAATCCTATTAGCTTATAGCCTGATACCATTGTACTCATTTGACTGTGTTTAATTTGAAGGTTGGCACGCTAACATGGATAGACAAAGCAGGGGAATTACAGTTGCTCCTCCAGTTGTTGGTGGGGGCATGAGCAGATGATATTGAAAGAAACTACTCCTGTATTTCTACAAAGATTTTCTTCATCCATCCATCTAATTTTCCCTCGCTATTCGTATGATATATCTTGAACTTTAATAAAATGTACTGTGCTTAGATGCTAGCTGTTTGGATTGATTTGGTTCCCCAAAACATTTTTCCTTTACGCAATAATCAACATGAATATTGCAAAGAGTAAATTTGAGACTGATCATTAAATACTATGAATTCTAAGATGGAAAAGGAGAAGGATATATATGTTGAAGTTCGATGACGACTCTTGAAAGGTTGGTGCTGGTACCATACATAGAAAAGAGATCTCTGGTTGAAAGGCCTAGCTCGCCTAGATGCAACCCAGGTAAGTGGAGGAAGATCTGTCTTGTATTTTTATACATATTTTTTCTATTTTTCTCTTACCTATTTTCTACATTATTTTATTTGAGTATGCTCTACACACAATAAATTTTATCATACAATTAAATAAATAAAATATTGAAACCCACACTTTTTATTGGAAGAACAAAACGACCAATGAAGCTCGCTCTCTTATTTCACAAGTAAAGACATTTTCAGCGTGGTCACTTCACTGGGTGAGCTATGAAATAGCCTTGCCGCCTTTAAGTCAGACCTTTATCTTGAAAAAGGTAAGTTGTGGAACAAGTTTCTATAAAACTTAATCGCTAACGAGAGGTAGGAAGACTCTTCTCTAAACCACATACAAATGAAAAATCACCTCTTCCATCTTCTAAATAATTTTTTCATGTTATCCTTTAAACAACAAATAGTAAAAAAACTACAGTATTAAAGTTAGCCATGAAAAAACCTAGAGGGATTCATTGAAGTTTTTATATATAAATCTTGAAAAAAAGCTTTGTTTAGTTTGTATCCAAACTTTTTCCTATTTCTTTTATCACTTGAGATTTTTCATGGTCGATAACATAGAAACACTAGGTGGAAGAGTTACAGACCTTCCATTATCTTCTTCAACCCCGATCGAGTTCCAGCAACTTTTCTTGTTTATTGACAACTGATTTTTCAACAACCTACTCCTCTAACATCTCCGTTGCATAGGAAACTCCATTTCATTGAAGAAAATAAGCGAAATGAAGTGGAGGAAAGTAAGCATAACACCCATATCGTTCCTAGAAGCAAATATCATCACTAAAACAAGATCTTTATAGATCAGAAGGCAAGGCCATAAGTTAGAGTTCTCACCAATGAACCTATTATTTATCAGAATCCCATCCTAGTAGTCCAAAGCAAAAAAAAAAAAAAAAGAAACCATGCATGGATGAGGACAAAATAGAAATGTCGCATGTCATTTAGGAGACTCTTGATTTTGTTAAAACATGTTGAAAAAACATCTAACTAGAGATTTTATAGTTACAAAGATGAATTTAAACAACTACAATGACCTATTTGATCCTAGAGAGCACATTCAAAATATTAGAAACAATCTTGAATTGATGATCCAAGATACTAACAATATATATAAAATTCTCTCCATCACTTTTTATGGGCCGTCCCAAGTTTGAGGTCACAGTATAGAGTCAATCTCTATAATTAGCTTTGTTGACATGTGTCATAAACTAATTGCTCACTTTAGCATCAATATATATACAAAGAAAAGCTCTACAAAACTTTTTAACATCACTTAATAAGAAAGAGAAAGCACTATGGCTTAAAACAATTTGATGAGAAGATATCAAAAATAAAAAACTTGCTAGAATCTGTGGCGATAAAAGCACTCATTAGTGATGTGCGTAATTACTCTTGTTAGGAGCAATTATATGCTCTACCTTACAAGTGTCTTCTCAATATAAAGCAAACTATATATAATTAGTTCTAGTAAAATGCTATGCTTTAAAAAGGAAATAAAGAGTCTTATAGCTAAAGACTATCTCCAATAGTTTATGAAAAGAAAACTAAAACACCATGAGTAACCAAGAGAAAACCTGATACTTTCAAGTTTCTCTCTCAAAAATCAATATGATATTAGGAGTCTCAACTGATAGAGATTCCACTGGAAAGAAGAAGGCCTATATGAAGCACGTACTCGTATAAAAAATACAAAATCCTTGGCATAAACTTATTATGTTTACTCTTGAGGATGAGGAAGAAGTGACATTTCTTCATGAAAATGTTTGGTTATCTCTATTGTCCTACATTAACTATAATGTGCATAAAGTGTTTGTTGATGATGGAAGTGCTATGAACATCTTTTCAAAGGATGTGTTGTAACACAATTTTGGGTCCCCGCATAAAAAAGAAAAAAATATAAATATATAGTTGTCGCACCCTCGCAAGCGGAGTGCGACGTCGCGGTGATCCTCGATTGGTTTCGGGGTCTTTTTGTGTAAAAGAGTAGTCACCTAGTATTATGGTCACTAGGAAACCTAACTGGTTTTTCAGAGATTCTAAGGCAAGGGACTGGTTGCGTAAAGGGAAGGTATTAGCACCCCTAGTACGCCATACCTAAGGTAAGCTGCTTAGTATTTGGTTTGTCTTATAATTGCTATGGTGTTGATATTTTCTAATCCCATCAGTTTTCTAGGTTTTGATTCAAACTAAATTTATTAGGATAGAAACCCAAGGAAGTTCCATGTGCTTTAAAAGCTCATTTTCCCCTTAGTTTTTCAAGGGTTTGCGACTCGTA
>Ga0325404_1000450_pt1 | contig 40788 bp, 9 predicted proteins | sample PopdelMetagenome_18_FD_205664 | JGI IMG/M metagenome (GOLD analysis project Ga0325404, IMG submission 205664) | Populus deltoides microbial communities from Bellville, Georgia, United States - Xylem-Control-R1 | ecosystem: Host-associated > Plants > Phyllosphere > Stem > Wood/Secondary xylem...
ATTAATTAATAAAATAAACATTGAATTATTTGAACCAAACATTGTGTTGTTAGTCAAATGGGTGCTCTGTTTTTTTTTTAATAATCAATACTTAATGGATGGTCGGTTCAGTTATGAAAACAAATGTGAACTTTATTGTTTGTTTTTCAAGAATTAAAGAATTTTAAATACTATTTGGGAAACTCTTTATTATATAAATATAAATATGGGCAGCGTGGTCTTCGGCAAGGCGGACCTAGAATCCCATTCTGATGGGTGGGGATTCGAGACCTTGGCATATGAAACAGTCACCTTTGTCCAAACTCGGTTTAGATGCATACACATGGTGGGACTCGATTTGTGAGTTTAATAAACTAATTTAGATTTTTTTTATTTTAAATTTTTTTAATTAATGTGGATATCCGGATCAAATTGCGTGTATCTTGACTAATCTCACGGGCTCTGAAGTTAATGACCATGTAAGACTTTAGTGACTATCATATTAGTAACCACAGGGCTCGAACTTAAGACCACAAGGGAAAATAAACCTCTTTGTCCTAAATTTTTACCACTGGACCACCTACTAGATGGTTATTTTAAATTTATTATGTAATTTTGGATTGTTTAGTAATTGATTTTTTTTAATTCTTTTTTCAAGCATTTTTTTATGTCATGATGATTTTTTTTAATTTGATACATTTATTTTCATTATTTTTTGTTTTTATTATATAATTAAACAAAACTAACTTATTATAACAAGTCGAATTTATAATGGTGTATTTTTCATACTTTTTTAAAATATATTGATAGTGCTTGAACATCTTTTATAAGTTAAAAATAAATTTTATCGTAGTGTAGCACTAACTTCTATGGGTGAGCAAATATACTAAAAAACCGAGAAAATTGAAAAAAAAGTAACCGAAAAAACCGAACCATGAAAAAAACCGATTAAAATTTTAAAAAACCCACCGGTTCGGTTCGGTTTTGGTTTTATAAGCCTAAAACCAAAAAAACCGAACCGAACCGAACCCAAACCGGAAAAAACTGGGCCAAAACCAAGCCAAACTGAAAAACCAAGCAAAACCGGAAAAAACCAAGCCAAACCGAAAAAACCGAGCCAAACCAGTTTGAACCGGTTTTTATCCTAAAAAACCGAACCGAACCGAAACCGGTCGGTTTGAACCGGTTTTGGTTTTTTAAAAAAAATTCAATTTGATTATTTTTTTAATAAAAATCAAATCAAACTGAAAATGATCACCACTACTATCTTCAAAGTTAGCATGCATAAAGAAAAATCTTTAAATATTATCTAATAAAAATATGAGTAGCGGAGCAAAATGTAAAACTTCAGAGTTCAATGAGGTTTTTCATTGTCACTTTGATTTATTTATTTTTTAATTAAAAACAATAAATTAACCATATATTCGATAAAGAATATTACATTTTTTTAATATCTCTATATATTTAACGAGATCTACGCAACAACTATGTCAAAAATAAAATTTAAAATAATTGTACATAAATAATATATCTCCAATAAACTAATTACACGCCTCGATCCCAAGACCTTCAAATTACATGAAGATGGAGAATGGGAGTTTAAACTGTACAGTGTAATGGGGTGTTTGATACTAACCTCTTCTGATTTTATTCTTTGAAGATTTGTAAAAGTATATTTTTTTATTTAAAAATCATTAAATTAATATTTATTTTAGTTATTTATGATAATTTTGATGTGCTAATGGTAAAATAAATCTTAAAAAAATCATTTTATTGTATGTTTTTAATTATTATTGATGTTAATTATAAATTAATTTTCTATGCGAAATAAATATTTTCTCCAAAAAAAATCAATTTTTTCTCTCATGATTTTTGAAATCAAATATAAAAAAAAAATTTCATCACCAAATTATTGTTCCAGGTAGATCTTGATGGAATTTCCAGACAATGTTGTGAGTGGTAAAACCAAGCGAGATGGATGCTGGCACCACCCCAGCGCGTCGTTGTTGTTGGTTGAGTTGGGCGCTGCTGCTGGTGGTAGCGCCAACCACCATGGTTGCGCCTCGCGTGGCTGAAGGCAATGGTAGCCTTAGCCATTGCTGGAAAAAAATGTTGGTAGCACATGGAAGAAGAAGAGGATAAAGAGATGGTTTTAGGGTTTTGGGGCATTTTACCCCTATACCCTCCCCTTTGGTGTTATGATCATAGGGTTTATTTTAATGTAAAATACCCTTTTACTCTCCTATTTATGTCATTTTAACTTCACAAACAAAATTTTGATTTTATTTTAATTGAAACCCAAATTATATTAATTATAGAATTAATTTTCTTAATATGATTAGGATTTAATTAAAGAAAAATTAATTAAATCAAATTTGGATTTTATACCTTAAATTATTTTAATTAAAGAATTAATTTTTCTAATAGGATTAGGAATGAATTAAATTGTTTATTTTAATTTTTTGAGTTTATGATATCCTAATGGGATTAGGATTCATTTAAATGTTTTTCATCACTGGGTTACTATTTCAATTAGATCTTGATGGAATTTTCATACGATGTTGTGGATGGTAAAGTCAAGCTCACTCCACGCTGGCAGCACCCTAGCACGCCATTGTTGTTGGTTGAGTCGGGTGCTGCCTCTGCTGGCAGTGCTAACCACCATGGTTACGCCTTATGTGGCTGAAGACAATGGTGGCCTTGGTTACTGCTATTTAAGTGTTTTTCATTACTAGGTTACTATTTCAATTAGATCTTAATGGAATTTTCAGACGATGTTGTGGATGGTAAAGCCAAGCTCGCTCCACGCTGGCAGCACCCTAGCACGTCGTTGTTGTTGGTTGAGTCGGGTGCTGCCTCTGCTGGCAGTGCTAACCACCATGGTTACGCCTCATGTGGCTGAAGACAATGGTGGCCTTGGTTGCAGTTGGAAAACATAGATGCGGCACATGGAAGAAAATGAGGAGAAAGATATGGTTTTAGGGTTTTGGGTCATTTTACCCCTCCCCCTTTTGTGTTATGACCATAGGGTTTATTTTAATGTCAAATACCCTCTTACTCTGCTATTTATGCCTTTTTACCCCACAAATAAAATTTTGATTTTATTTTAATTGAAACCCAAATTAGATTAATTATAGAATTAATTTTCCTAATATGATTAGGATTTAATTTAAATTTTTTTAATTAAATAAAATTTGGATTTTATACGTTAAATAATTTTAATTAAAATAATTAATTTTTCTAATAGGATTAAGAATGAATTAAATTTTTTATTTTAGTTTTTTGAGTTTTATAATATCCTAATAGGATTAGGATTTATTTAATTAAATGGTTTAGTGAAATAATATTTTTAAAAATGGTTTTTCCAAAATAATGAGAATTGTTTTAAGCTGAAAAATTATATGTAATTAATCCTAAAATAGTTTAGGATATTAATAAGAATTTTAATGTGATTAATTTTTTTATTAAATTTTGAAAAATGTTTTTCATGGAATTTATGTTAAATAAATTTGTTTTTGTTTTGGAAATTATGAAATTAGATTTGATTGATATAAATATTATTTTATAGTAGCACATAAAGCCAATAATTAGAATTGAAGTATGCAATGTAATTTATTATGATATTAAAATGTTTTTATTCATGATGGATGATTATGGACATTATAGACCAATGTAATTGTGTATTTTATTTCATGGTTGAGTGGTTGTAATTTTTATTAAATAGGGCTTATGTGTCCTACCTTATCTATATTTTTCTTTGGGTTGTAAATTCTTTTCTCATCTAATTCTCCTCGAATGTAACTCGAGATTTCTTAATTAATGATGTAAATATCATATAATTTAGAAATGTAAGAATTTAGATAGAAAATTATTCATGATCTAAGATGAAAAAAGAAATAGAGATGAAGGCTACAATTGAAATGCTTGCAAAGAACTTATGAAGATTTGCAGCAGCTATCTAGGATTCGACCATCTAATTCCCTTCAATGGTTCGAGAGAATTAGTTTAAATATGTTCATAATCATTCAATTAAAATGGCATACTAGGGGTGAATGTTTATATATAAATTGTTATGTATAAAATATATATTTGTTATGCCATATTATGTATGAGACCTAATTAATTGATAATAAATCCCTCATTAATATATTAAGTACATGTTGAGATCATGAATAATTGCCTTCTAATCTTATATGCATAAAAATCAGAGTTTTATTCTTGGATAACTTGTTGAGTCACTCAAGGTTATCGTTAATTGAATATATTTAATGCTATGAAATTGGATCATACCAAACTAACTTATATGATTTGGATGAGTCACTCATGATCATATGAGGTTAGAGGCATGAGTTAGGTAAAATATATAAAATATGTTTAGAGAAAGAGTTATCACCTAACTGATCTAAGAGTCACATAAAGATATGATTGATAAACGATGTTATCTACTTGATTTAATTTATTTTAGTTTGTTGAGTCACTCAAGGTTAGATAAATTAAATGAGATCCGAGGCTACTAGGAAAATCTAAGCGAGATTTCTCGAATTAATAGGGAGAGCTATTAATTTGCAAGAAAATAGTAAGAAACCAAATTAGAATTACCTTATATAAATTTAGAATTTAAATGTGTATGCATGAAATAAATAAGTTGGTAGAATTACCTTGTATGCATGAAACTAATACTCTCCATCTTTATATAAATAAGTTGGTAGTTCAAAATGAGTAGTAAAATATCCCTACAAAACATACTTGATGCTAACAAATTGATTAGACCAAATTTCTTGGATTGACACCAAAATGTGAGAGATGTTCTTAAACAAGAAAAAATGTTGTATGCTTTAGAAAATCTAATTCTAAATGCCCCTGCTAAGGATGCTGAAGAGGAAGTTAGGAATGAACATGAGCATCATGTTAATAACGATGAACAAGTTGCATGTGTGATATAAGCCAGTATGTCACCTGAACTTCAAAGGCAACATGAGAATATGGATGCCCATACTATGATTATATAGCTCAAACAATTGTTTGATAATGCTAATAGAATTGAGATGTATAAGATTTTTAAGGAAATATTTCCACTGGAAACAAACCTACTAGGGGCATCAAGAAAGACAAAAACACTTGTCATAATTGTGGTAATGAAGGATATTAGAGGAGAAATTGCAAAGAACACCTTGCAACCGTGAAGGCAAAGAAGCTTAAAGAAGCTTCTACTTCATGTATGTTTATAATTGAAAATTATCTTATTAATTTGCATTGTAGTTCTTGAGTATTGGATACCAAATATGGTTTTCACATTTGCAATTGCATGCAGTAACTAAGGAAATATAAAAGATTAGTTGAAGGCAAAGTGAACCTACGACTCACTAATGAAGCAAAAGTTGTTGTATTAGTTGTAAAAACTAGTTATGCATTAGTTGTAGAAACTAGTTATGCATTAGTTTTATTTTGTTTTACCTAATGAGCAAATACCATAAATTTATAATTGTTATTACTCGAGTATTTTAAGACATTGTTTCCATTTTATTTACTGTTAAATGGATTTAAATTTTTATTATTGAGGACAAATGTTATTATTTTATATTAATGATATTTTTATGGATCTAGTAATTATATGAATAGTTTGTATATACCTAAATTTAATATGCCCAAGTTCAATATAAACTGCAATAAAATTAAAATACAAATTGTAATAAATATTAAGAAATTTCAATTGGATCGAGATGATAATATTTGATAAAATATTTCAAGGATTATCAATAAGAGAATGAGATTCTATATACCTCTTAAAACATTACATTCTGATGAAATATATTCTCAATGCTAAAACGTTGGATGTTTAGCCTGAACCTTAAGAAATATAAAATCTTTATAAATTTAGTAGGACATGTTATGCATCAATTAGATAAGAAAGTCTCATGAAAATTGTTGATATGAACCTCATGATCACGTGGTCACGCAACCCACACGCAAAGACATAAATTCCCAAAAAGCCAACTAAATCAGGTTTGATAACACAAAGATAACTTATACCTAGGCACCAACACTATTGGAAATGGAAAACCCTTACCCAATGAATATTGATTCACGAATGAAAGGTATAAGGATGATGCCACGAAGTTAGTTGCTCTTTGATAAATCGTTTGTAGTTCTTTAGAGAACTATGGAAGGGAGATTATCTCACCAACACACACACACACACACACAAAGTGCGACAAACAAGAAGTTTTATTAATATGAATTGTCAACTTACATGTCTAGTTATGTCTTTATTTATACTAACTCTAGACTTAAATAAATTTTAATGGACCCCCCTTAGGTGGACTTATATGAGGCCTACTTACAATTGACATAAATAAGTAATAATAACCCAAAGACTAAGAAGAAAATAATAAAAATCCAAAAATTATTATCCTAAATATGCTAAAATCAGATTTTTCACCATTAAGAAGTTCCAAATAGATTAGGAAATCTGATCTAAATGTAGAATTAATTTTGAAGTCTTCTTTCATTGTTGTAGCTAGGATAATAAGGAATCCTTATAAGAAAAGGATTCTGAAACATTTATGAATGCTTGCCATGCTTGGAAACTATGTTGCAGCACATTAAAGATCTTAGTAGAACTAAGAGATTCCCAAAACAAGTTGCCACATCCTTTTAGGAAAAGAATCCTAACCAAATAGAAAGTCAATAAGTTAAAAGGAAGTAAATAACAAAATTCATACAACCTCTGTTGACTAGTATTTCAGTGCCTTTCCTAACTCTAATTGACCTTAAATGTTAACCCACGGTAGGACAACATGTTAGGATATTCCACGTAAAATTTCAGCCTGATCTAACAGTCTGATTGAGAATTATGATTGTTGTCGTAAAACTAGACAGTTGTGCATTTTACGTCAAAATCCAAATCTGATTGTTTTTTCATTACCCGGATCGTATCAGCTATGAATGACATGTTACTTATAATTGATGATCACATTTATTACTTAGAAGTAATAAATGATATTTATTCTAAGAAATGACTTAAGGTTATGAACTTCATGTGCCAATCAAGTTTGGAACATGATTAATCCACCTGAAGGGATAAAACTTAATAGATCTAAGTAGGTCTTTAATAGAAACAATAACAAGAAAGGCAATGTACAAATGTACAATGTAAGCTTTAAGGAGTAAAAATATCCAATTTTAATGGTATAATCAACAAATTTGATTTCATATAAGAAATATGGATAAACCTTGTGTTTACAAAATATTAGTGGGAGTAGTGTTATTTTTCTAATATTATATGTAGATGACATATTATTGTTAAGAAAAGACGTATCTTTACTTTAATTAGTAAAGTTTTGGTTGTCTAAGAATTTCTCCAAAAAAAATTGGGAGAAACAACTTATATATTGGATATAGAGATAAATTTAGAAGATTGCTTAGATTATCTCAATCCATGCATATAAACTAGATTTTAAAATAATTAGCATGAAAGAATCTAATATTAGATTTTTATCTATTTTACATGGAATATCTCCCTCTAAAGTAATGTGTTCTAAGACATATATTGAGAGAGATATGATGAAAATGGTACTTTATACTTGGCTACAGGATCTATCGATGAAAAAGATAAAGTAGAAATTCAAAAGTATTTCAATTAAGATTTTTTTCAATGAAATGTTAGAAAAATATTAGATACCAGTCAATATATGTTTTATTCTAAATGGAAGTGCTCTGAGTTGGAAGACTTCCAACCAATAGAGCATAACTAATTCTACAACTGAATAAGAGTACATCTTCATGTTTAAAGAAACAAAGAGGTTGTTTAGATTAAGAAGTTCATCAATGAACTAGGTTTGTTCCTAACATTATTGATCTAGTTGCCCTGTACTATGATGATAATGAAGTTATTGCATAAGCAAAAAATCCAAAGTCATATCAATGATCCAAACAAATACTTAAAAAATTCTATTTGATTTGATAAATCAATGAAATGAAAGATGTAAAGATAGAATGGGTACCAACCAAAGAGAATCTAGAAGATCCTCTTACTAAGTCATTATTCATGCAGAAGCATTAATGCTACATGGAGCAATATGATATTAGATACATGAGCGATTGACTTTAATGCAAGTGTAATATTGTTAGTTTAATATGCCATGCAGCCAATCAGTTGGTTACACATAACATTATTATATTCATGTAAATATATATTTATTATTAATAAAGACTCAATTTATCTTTAATATTCATGTAATATTAGATTAATGAATCTAATATTTGATTTATGAATTTAGAGTAAAGATAAAGTCCATGGGATATAAATGCTTTGCAAATGAAATTATAAAGTTGTTATAATTATGAGATTTCTATTGCATCAAAGCATTGTTCCTTAAAAGTGCTTAGTTGATGCTCTCTTAAATACTGGACATTCATTAGAGCTATAGATACTAATGCATATTATGTTCTTTTCTTTATGAAAGAAAACAACTATTTTTATAAGCTGGGGTATAAAGGATACTTAGAACTAATATGTAGGTACTTGTCATAAGATATATACACTGAACTAACCTGCATGAGAATTCCATATGGAGATATCACATATATTTATAGAAATGCTCACGTGATAGTTGTATAAGTGATCTTTAGACTTGAGATCACTAAGTTATCTTATATAGAGAATATTATGCTTTGAATCTTGTTACATGTTATCTTAATCGAGGTGACGAAGGGGCAGACATTGAGTATATCATGAACTATATGAAGGTACTTGAGTGATCAAGAGAGGATTTATTACCCTAGGCGAATTAGAAATTTTTTTTTCCATATATTCTCAAATAGTATTTGATTGAGAAATTCTTGGTCAAAGTGAAATGAGATTTGAAAAAAGTTTCAAATCTTATTCAAACGATCAATGACTATTATGTAGAGAACAAACATGATTTAACATGGCAGGCATACTCCATGCTTTAATATTAAATCAGAATATTATTGATGAAATGATATTAATTATATTAAGAAACTGGTTATCGAAAGGTTAAGTCAAATCACTAATGACTTTTCTAATATTTGGGAGATCATGACATATTGGTAGATGATGCACTTGATCTTCAAATATAAATTAATCAAATGTTGAATTGATAATAAATTAAATTATTTAATTTACTTAATTCTATTTAATTAGAATTACAATATATATTTGAGCCTACATATTAGAAACTTAATGGATCATACATATTAATAAACATTAATAAAAAATTAAACTGAGATGATTTAATTAAGTATGAATTGATTAAAATATATTTTAAAAATTAAGGATAAGAATATAATTAATACATAGATTATATTTCTAGACCTAGAAAAATTAAGTAATGACTTAAATGAGTTAATTTCTAAAATTGTCCTGAATTAATATATGTATATTATTTAAGGGGTAAATTGATGTTTTATCAATTTATAGAGTTTTTTAGATTTTTCTATAAATAGTAAGTCATGCCTCTTATTTTTCAAGTAGTTGTTTGTAAAATAGAAAAATTATGTAAGTCACAGAATAGAGAGCTAACACTCTAAGTATAACAATCTCTTTCTTTTAAATAGGAATTTAAGAGATTTCTCACTGGTATTGAAAGACTCAAGACTTTTTTTTGTCTCTAAAAACCAAATTTCAATTTCTTTTCACATGAAAAATACAAAAAAAAAAAAAACATGGTAAGAATTTATACAATTAGTCTAAAAACTAAAAATTAAATTAAAATAATTTTTTTAGAGTCTGATCAACTTTTTCCAGCATCATTCATTACCTCAATCATATCCATTGAACTCCTATATTCAGAATGAATTTATTGATATTAAAATAACCATTTTAAGATCAGAAAATAATTAAGAATTTTATCTTTTTACATTCTTTTCCGATGAATTTTTCTCTCTTTTCTTAACAATTAAGGCCTAAAATGTAATTTTTTTTTATGGCTAATATATGAAAACAAGAAAATATAGTCTTAATCAAGCTTTCCCAATTCGTCTTCTTAGAAATCTTGGAAAGAAAAAAAGAAAAACCGTGGAGTTGTGCTATAATAAAAGGTGAGAAGTCAACCTTATATCATTCGTACCAACCATGGAAAATCACCATCCCAACAACTAAACCAGCCTTTTAATTTTCCTCGTATTACCATATTTACCCTCGAAACAAAAGAGAAAAGCAAAAGACCTCCTCCCTAGTTTCCATCGCGTTCTCTGTCTGCTCAATAGCCCCAAGCAGGGAGCCAATAGCGACCTCTCTCATCTCTCCTTAATGCCCCGATCAAAATTCAAAACACATAGAATCGAAATACTGTTTGGCTAACAAGAAAAGAAGGGAAAATCCGAAGAAAGAAAAGAATGAAGTCTTCTTCTTCGAGCTGTATGGATATAATAAATATAGAAGCGAGAACTCAGAGACTGGATGTCGATAATCGCTTTGCTCTTAATATCTATTTTCGGATCGCTAATAATATTCTCAAACAGGTGTCTTACTCTCCTCTTTCCTTTTCAATTAGGGTTTTCAATTTTGAAATTGCGTGATAATTTAATTTAACTGTTTATTCTGTAATCTTGTTGCCTCTTGACTATGGAAGTATACTTTTTTTCCTTTAATTTCTTGTTCTGATGTGCTATTATTGCATTCACGCAGGCTGAGATTTTTCGAGCAGAGAAGAATATAATAGATTTGTATGTTATGTTACTAAGGTTTTCAAGGTAAGCCATTTATTTTGTTTGCTCTTTCATTTTACTGTGTGACGTTGCTCGGTTTTAAGAAATTGGGAGGAGATGGTTTTTATTTTCCTTTTTTTTTTTTTTTTTGCTTTGTATGCTGCATTGTTTTTATGTAAAATTGGGGGATTCATTTGGAGATAAAACAATGTATGTCTTCAGTTTTGCGTGATGAAAGATCACACTCTGGTTACTTTAGTTAGAGCTCTTTTTAGCTGGATTGCTTCATCTTTTTGTTGTTTTTTTCTTCTTTAGTCCGATTTTCTTCCTGAAACTATCAATAATGTTACCTGCCTTTTTTTGCTTCAGCTTGGTCTCAGAAACAATACCATGTCATAGAGGTTATGGAGCATTCCCCCAAAGCAAAAAAGATTATTTAAGAAAGGTAATATGTCCTTTTTCTTCTTCCTTTTCTGAACAAGATTTCCTTGTTTCAAAGCCTGGCATTTATATTGATTTCGGATTTTTGTTTTAGAAACTTTTAAATGCTTTGGGCGAGTTGGAGCAGTTAAAGACAGCAGTGCAACAAAGGATAAATGAGTTGAACAGAAAACACACACATCAAGTAAATGGATGGGGCTATAACAGTCAAAATGATCTTTTAGAGAAACCTCCTTATACCAAGAAAATTTTGAATGGAAATGGTGTGACAAAGGTACAGTTGCTATTTCTATGATATTCAGTTTATCATTACGGAGAAGTTCTCTCTCTCTCTCTCTCTCTCTCTCTCTCTCTCTTTAATGCGCGGTTGCACTTATGGTTCTGCTCAATGAAGTTAAAGTTTGTGATCTTCATACTATTCTACACATCCTACAGGCAGTGAGACCAGTCGCTGGAGAATCCTTGTATCAAGGTTCAAGAACCAGACAACATTCATATGTTAGGCCAGTGGAACAGCAGTTCCGCAGAGTGTAAGTATTCCTCCAAGTTTTTTAGTCAACTATCTTTGAAATGCTGCATAAAATTTCGGACATGGAAGGATTGCAGCTTATTAATTTTGAGATTGCCCTGTTGACTTTAAGCCAAATGCTTCAAAGCCACCCTAAGCTCCTAATGCAATAACATGTGCTGCTGTTAAACCATCTCCCTTCCCTCCCTAGCTATTCAGCATTCCTCTCTCGCTTGTTCTGGTGGATTACCATATAGTTGGTGCTTGCTTTGTGTGCGCTTCTTTAATTAGTTTATTATGAAATTGTGAAAAGCACTTGAGAATTATGAAATTGATTTTCAAAGAAACTACATTTGCACCTGTGTTTGTGATCACAACTCCTGACTGCTTCCATGTGAATTAACACTGCAATTTAAATTACAAAGAAAATTATAGATAGGAAGTACACAAAAGAATTCTAGTTTATCCCAATTACATCCACATAGATAGGTATGCATGTATTGTGGTAGGGTTTGAGTATGATGAACAATTGATGTGCGATTTAACCTTTGTCGCTTGAGATCTCTTTGACCCCTGACCTTAAGCTTGAAAATTCCAGTTGAATCTTGCACAGTATGTGCAGAAATCCTCATTAGGTAATTTTATGAGCATGATGGCAACAGCAGAAACACATTTAGTTTAAATCTTTCTGTTTGTGAATGAGAATTTAGTTTGCGAATTCTAATTCATGTTTCAACACTAAAAATTCATTCCATTCACAAAGCAAAGACTATTGGAAGGGCTCAAGCTAAAGTTCAGGGCATGTCCCTGAGATGAGTGCCTGACTTCCATCCTGAAATGCCTAGATGAAAGATAAAAATTTTTTTATTTTAATTTTAAAGTGGCCAGGTAGAAAGAAGTGTAGTTTCTATTGATAATTGATATTGAATCACGTCAGATCCTTGTTTAAAAAAGAATATCAGATGTCTAGGAAATGAAAAGAAAGGGATAGAGGAAGATTCAATACCAGCTGATTCCCTTATAGATTGACCTCCTTACTAAGATGCGAGTTGATGTTGAATAATATTTTTCATTTCTTTTTGGCTTTGCTTGTTTACTTTCTTCTTGAAGATCTTTGAACTTCCAACGACCAAATGAGGAGACTCTCTCTAGGCATTCTATATTGGGTCCGAGCGGGCTTAATGCAAAGTGGCAACCACCAAGGACTAATGAAGGGGTATGTGTTATGCCTCTACCTTTAGGTTTTTCATGTGCACAACTTGCACTGACATATCTCATGCAAATGCAGGTCAAATACCCGAGCATCATCGACTTAACACCAGTTGAAATTCCAAGGTTAGATTCTTATTTAGCTTTTGGGGTTATTTCTGTCCTATTTTATCCAGATTTACTAGATAGACCTAGTCAAAATCATGCATGATAATTACAAGATATTTTCAAAAGGCATTATGTGATAGTTAGAAGCTTTATTTGTTTCACCTTGAATTTTATTCTTGGAAGAAATGTTCTATCTATGATAAATCTCATTGCACCGTTTACTTTATTTCTTTCTTTCTTTTCCTGTTTTTTGTATTTGAAATATTTCTGGTTTTGGATTCATTCCTTGGGTGATCCCTTTGTGAAAACAGGCTGCAGGAATCTGTAAAAGCTGAACTGTTTGTAAAATCAGAGCATAGCAGCTCAGAACCAGGAAGATCAAGTTTAGAATCAATTCTTAGTGTGCAAGATGATAATCAGAAGTGCCGTGATGAGGAACCTTGTTCTTTGATTTCCTTTGAAACAATTGAAACCCCAGTCCTTCCAGCTGTTATTAGACAACCTTCTCCTCCCCCTGTACTTGCAGAAGTACAAGATCTAATCCCTGCGACACCTCCCCAAGTTTCTGAGGCAGAAAATAAAATGGACATTTCCTCACCCAATGATTTAATTTGTTCTGAAGCTCCCCTGCAACTGCACATTGTGAGCTTCTTAACAACCTTGTTCTTTATGTTTTACATCTTTTGGGAGTTTAGCTATTAGGAATCTCTCTGAGGATTTAAAATGTGTACTGTGAATTAGTCTCTGTCTATTATTTTGTTTGGTTTCCATTTTGTGGTAAATTATTCCTTTGTAAATTATTGTGGTTAGAGAAAAAAAGGGGGTATGGTAGTAATGGGTTGCAGGGTCAGTATGCTTCTTGTCTGACAACTGTTTCTCTTTGCAGTCAACTACATTGATGGAGAACTTCATGAAGATGGCAAAGTCAAATACCGATAAGAATTTAGAAACTTGTGGTGTCCTTGCTGGTTCACTTGTAAGTCCTGATAGCATAAAGGTTCCTGTATAATTCTGATGTTTCTGATGTTCCAATGTATAATTCTGATGGTTCAATCAACTCTGCTTTGCAGAAAAACAGAAAATTCTATGTTACAGCTCTCATTATTCCAAAGCAGGAATCAACATCAGATTCGGTATGGCAGTTTCATCATGGGTTGAGCAGTGCTATTGCATATTGCTTTTGTTATTACTTTTCTCTAACTGTTGTGGAATGCATCACTTTTAATCAGTGTCAAACTACAAATGAAGAAGAAATATTTGAAGTGCAGGATAAACGATCCCTTTTCCCACTTGGTTGGATTCATGTGAGTAATTATGGTCTAACTACCCCCTTTTTTTTCCCGCTGTTTCTGTTGCTCTTGTTATTATTATGATTTAATTATTCTGCACTATGTAGATTCTGTTAGTGCTTCATTTGATATCCATCCACTTTGTGAAACTGCATAGTTCCTTGGAAGTGATATCCTACTCTTTCTGGTTTGCCTTTTTATGTGCCACAAAAATTACCTTTATGCTTTGCAGATTAAAAAATTAAAGGTTATCGCCTCCACCATTTGGTAATAACGAGACAAAAATACACTGGATCTAAGGTTTTGACAGTTGCAATATGGGAAAGAATGTGCAGGACGTGAGCTGTTTTACTTATACTTGCCATGATTAGGGAAACCATTATTTTGTTGGAAACTATAATTTCTTGCTATTTATTGGCAGACCTAGAAGACATCGATCAGGCAAACATTAGCTAATGTATATGTTCTAAATGCTGGTGTGATTTAGGAGTGCCAGAAGAGGCAATTGCTTGGATTGGCTTCAGAATTAGATTTATTTTGCAATTGATGAAGGCTTCCCATAACAAACAATAGAACTTCGTCATTTTGAAATGGTGAATTAATTTAATTGCGAGAGCTACCAAATTGTCTAGTTAATATTGTGATAAAAGGTGATTGAAAATGGAATAATTCCAAGTTTTGGCTGGAGCCTGGATGGCTGGATCCCCATATATATTTTTTCTTCTTCTAATGTTTAGAACCAATCAAACATCTGGTTAATACTGGCTCTTCTTTTGTTTTAATGGGTTGCTAATAAAGCAACTTCAAATGCTAGAAGACAACTACAATTTATCTGTTTATTGATTTATTTAACCCCTATGTTGCAAATTCCAGACACATCCTACACAGTCTTGTTTCATGTCATCAATTGATGTCCACACCCATTACTCATATCAGGTGAGTGCCTCTTCCTGTTATTATCAAATCTATCTACCTTTGTTGCAAGGAAGTCTTAAGCAAACCTCATGTTCTTGTTTGTTGTTTGCTTAAAGCGGTCATTTGGTATATGGTGGGAATCCAATATGTTTATCCATTAATATCAAACTAGGCTGTAGTCTGAACAAGTTTTAAAGGTGAATGCATACATTTCAGGAAGAGTTTGAACAGCAGGACTGTAAACAACGTAAATGAGTACGGTTACATAATGATTGATCTAATAGTGTTGTCACATTTAAAAGTCCTCCTGTTTTGCAGTTGTGCTTAACTTTGTCAGGATTCTAACTGCTGAAGCCATTTCAAGTCCCTGCCAATACTATTTTACCCTTGCCCGAGACGGGGATGATTTTTCTTTTTAAATCCACTCCTTCCCATTCTAGTGTTTGCCAGATGCACTCTTTGTTGCATTTTGATGAACTTCTGGCATGATCCGAGGAAAACAACTTCCTTGCAACAAAGAAGCAAACAATAATTTTGTTCCTCAATCATTTTCTTTGTTGTTCACACAAGCATTTTTTTCTTTCTTCAGATAATGTTGCCAGAAGCCGTTGCCATTGTCATGGCACCAAGAGATTCTTCAAGGCAAGTGTGATTCTTTCTTATAATGAATTGTTCACTCTTCTGTTCACGAATGTCAGATTTCATTACCCCCTCGTGCAGAACCCATGGCATCTTTAGGTTGACAACTCCAGGTGGGATGTCGGTTATCAGACAGTGCCAGCATCGTGGGTTTCATCCACATGACCCACCTCCAGATGGCGGGCCCATTTACAAGCCCTGTACAGATGTTTACATGAACCCTAACTTGAAATTTGATGTCATTGATCTTCGGTGATCTTAATTGTTCCATTGAATGTGTTTGCGTTTTTACAAATTCAACTGTTCATACAAGAAGCATATATAACTATGGACTTTCGATTGATCTATTTTTTTTTAATTTTTTTTTAACTGTGGTGATTATTATATCAGTCTATCACCAATAATACAATTCCTCTATTTCACCAGCTATAAAAAGAAATCTCAAACACATGCAGTGTGCTTTAACTAGGGGGGCGGGGGTTAGAAGACCCTCTGTTTCTATAGATCTTTTTGGTTCTTCTCAGCATCCCCATATCTATAAAGAATAAAAGCAAACATGAGACAGATTATATTGTTGCTTATGTTTTTTTTAACATATGAGTTCCATCATTCCGATTACCATTTTAACTTTTTGTGCAAGATCCATCCATGCACACGTCATCCTATAAAAATAAAATAAAAAAACCATTGACAAAGATGCTGATTTTTGTTTGTTTTATTTGAGATTTTTTTTTTGTTTTATTTGATATTTTAACGGTTGTGGTCTAAAATATATTTTATTTAGAAATATATTAAAATAATATATATATTTTTTATTTTTTTAAAATAAATTTTAAAATTAGTATATCCAAACGATTTCAATATATATATATATATATAAAATAATTTTTAATAAAAAAAACTTTTTTAAACATGGTTTCTACCGCGTTCTTAAATTGTTAATGGGATTAACATGTTCAACCATGTCTTTTATTTTTTATTTTATTTTAATAACAAGAGGGTTTCACTCTTTTTAAAATAAAAAAAAGAAAAAGACTAGAGTGAACAGATTGATGTCAAGAACAGTGTGTGGTGTGTAGAGTAGAAAGGGAGATGTTTGAAATGTAAATTAAGCAGATGTGGTTGCCATGTCTGCAAAGCAAAGCAGAGTTTTGTCAAATGTGTCTCTCAACTAATCCGAATTAGATTTTCCACTAAGATTAATAATTAAACCATAGGTAGAGCGCTATAAAATAATAATAATAATAATGATAATAATAATCTACTACGTATCCACCTAATGCTCGCATAATCTCCATTTTCTTAATCACTAACTAATCAGCACGACGGTTACAAGAATTGAAATATAATACAAAGATTGACAGAAATCAGAAATAAATAAAACCACCTTTGCATGATTGGCAAATTAATATCAACTCCTACCATATGATATGATCATTTCACACGAATCATTCTACTTTATATTAAGCTTAAATGGTTGGGTGGTCAGTTGTGTCGTCTCCTGATGCAATAAATGACCTCAATCATTTAAGGGACTTAGTTAGAACAATAATCTATTATTGTTTCTTCACCGTTCGATAAAAAAAAAAGAGAACAACCCTGATGGGTGTAACTTAACTTTTCTAGGGATCACCAGTTCGAGTTTCATAAATCTCGGGACTATTAAAGACTTACATAATCGTTAACTTCAGAAGCTCGTGAGATTAGTTGAGTTCCGCACAAACTACTTTAAAAAAATAAAAAAAAGAAGAAAGGGAAGGGAGGAAGAGCAGCTGCAGCTGGTCGAGGACCTGGAACAACCTACCGCATGGATTAAATTCTTTGAGCAATGAGTGAAGAAGAAGAAAAAGGAATGAATTGTTCAAATCTTGCGAAGGAGACCTTTTCTTCCTCCTTGAAAAGGTAGAAATATAAGAACATGAAGGGAACAGTAAAATCTCTTAAAAGAACAAATGAAGCTTTCGGTGGTTGCAATGTTAGCCCAAAAGTCAATTATATGGTGAGAGGGTGAACACTTGAACCCAATGAATTTTCTAATGACCATTGAATTTCCTGGAAATGAAGATTTTACCCTTTTAAGCCATAAATGCAATTATTTTGTGTAGACAGGGGAAAAAAAACAATTCACTGCTAATCCATACTAAATCATCTCACATGGCACAATACATTACTGATCTCTCTTAGGTTTTTTTTTTTTTTTAAATTTTTGTTTCTAATTTTCCTTTGCCTCAGATTGAAGGAAAACCAGTCTCTATCTCATGTGTCTTGGCTTCATTTAGTAATATCTAATGCACAAAAAATATCATTTGTTTTTTCTTCTCTTATTACTCTACTCCTCTTGTTTCTTAGGCCACCTCTCTCTCTCTCTCTCTCTCATTTCTTTTCTGTAACCAGTAACAGACAGCTTTCCTCTGCAGTCTGCTCTGCTCCATTTCAGATGAAAACAGAACATGCTTCCTTGGAGTTTTCCTAGAATCACTTACATTCTCAGACCTTCCATAAAGCTGCAGTGATCTCTTGTCTTGTCCTCTCTATCCTTTCTTTGAAACTCTGACTTCCCAAGTCTGAATTATATCTGTTGTCTATGTTCATCCTCAAATCCTCTTCTCATAGCCATCATCTTTGAATCTTTTTTCCACCCTTTTTTCTCACCTCTTATAGCTTCTGTTCTCTTTCTTTAATTTAGCATCCACTATTTGCTCCTAAAATCTCTCTCTCTTGTGATTCCACTGTCTTTTATATGCTAGCAAGAATCTTCTCAGATCGTGATCACCAGTATGTGCTCGGAAACAAGCCCTCGAACATCTTTCTCTAATGATCTTGTCCAAGAAAATGATAGAGAAACTGAGCAAGTGTCAAGAAGGGACACTACATTACTGGACTCAAATTCTGACTTTGAGTTCAGTATTTGCAGTAATTTAGGCCATGAATCTTCTCCGGCAGACGATCTTTTCGCAGATGGCATGATCCTGCCAGTTCAAATTCAAGAAAGAATTACTGCCTCTAAGGAAATATACAGACATGAATCGCCACGAAGAGCTTCACTTCCTCCTCTTCCATGTCCTCCTCCAAATGAGAATTTGACTAAAGATAGCATGAGAGAGTTAATGGTTGTGAATTCTGATCAGTTTGAGGAAAAGCCTCAGTCCAAGTCTTTCTGGGGATTCAAGAGAAGCAGCAGTCTCAATTATGATATCAAGAGAAGCCTATGCTCATTAACACTTTTGTCACGAAGCAACTCAACAGGTTCTGTGTCAAATTCAAAGAGAACAACATTGAAGGACACGCACAAGAGCAATTCACAGAAGCAACAATCAACTGCCATGGAAAAGTCTGCATCATCATCATCATCTTCTTCGGTGTCTAGTTTAGTGTATTCATTACCACAAAAGCCTCCATTGAAGAAGAGTGGATATTATGGTAAGATTAGTCCAGTCTTGAATGTTCCACCTCCTTACATTTATAAAGGAGCCGCAAATCTCTTTGGTCTGGGATCCTTTTTGCGCAACGGAAAGGAAAAGAAGATCAGAAAGTGATCATTTTGATCCTTTAACCAATGAAATGATCTTATTTTCAAAATTATAATTTTGTGGGTTCTTGTGGTTTTTGCTGATCCAAGTCATGTAATATTTTCTTGGAAGCTAGCAAGGAGAAATTATAGAGGTTAGGAATTAAGAGAGCTAATTAAGTGAATTGTATATAATAATACCAATAAGGGATTAGGAGGGTTGGAAGGAGGATGTTCAATGATCATACATATCAACATGTCACAAGCTTAGGAGACAGAAGAACAGGTAACCTTCTTTCATGGCTTGTCATATTCTGTATTATCTTTTTTTGGTTTCTCTTACTAGAGGGGGGTGAGATTCCCTCCCTTAATTGTTTATTCAAAGTCTTTTTTTTTTTTCTATTGGTAAGGTTGTGTTTTGTTTCTTCCCGTGGGAGTAAGGACAAAGGCCATGTCTCAAGGATTGGCTTGAAAAACCAGACACTTATCTGTAACAACATGACTTCAAAATTTTTCTGATATTTTTTTTGTTTGCATTAGCTTCATAGCTCCATATGGAAATTTCCCTAAAAGTGGGATGAAGATAAAAAAAAACCCTATTCCTTCCATGCTTAGTTAGTTTCATGTAGTAGTGATTAGAGTTCTCTAATTGCCATCAGTTCCTTATTTCTCAAGGAACACCATTCACAAGGAAACAAAACCTCCCAGTTTGAATTAGTAATTTTCTCAACAAACAGAATGGTAATACATCATCTAAGAGCCTAGTGAATCTTATATTATAAGCATGTCTTCTGCCATGTAACACCTCTTGAAAGATTGCATATATGTTAAGATAGCATGAAGGGCATTATGTTATGTTCCAAATTAACCTAAGGATTAGTAATTCTATCAAGATTGCCCCATAACCATACCACCTCAGGTGCTCAAATATTGTTCTGAAGGACCAACTCTGCATCAGTAATGGCATGGTGTGTATGATTTATAGCACCTAAATCCCTGCTTTCCATCGAAGTATTAGTTAGGAGCACGACATTTCAAGCTTTTCCTCTGATGGCAGACTCCCTATCAACATTGGATCCCACATTTCAATTCTGTGAAGTCCGAAATCAAATCATTCTTGTGATAAAAACAAAATGTAATGAAAGCACTTTCCCTGTGTTCGCCTAGAATATTCACTACTCTTGCTAAGAATAATTTAAACTTCAAGTAGGGAGTTACAACCCTGACACATAAAAGAAATATAGATAGTGATTTGACGTAAGTGGGGACTATCAATAATTCCATGGGAGGGAGGGGCTTCATGTTAGCTTCCTTCAGGGTTGTTGAGAATTATGAAGTTGATGAAGATAAGAAGATTAAAAATCGTTTTTCATGGTTCCCCTTGTTTCCAATTCAATCAAAATATGATTCTCACATGAGAAATATGATTCCACTCCTTAATTTCCACCCACCCTTTTTCTCCAGAAATTTTCAGATTAAGATCCGTCTATGGTGGCTTCTCCTGGTTTATGAAATAAGTCGAAGCATAACCAAGCTGATCAATTTGGATGTCATAATGCAAGCTTGGAGAGTGATATAGGGGGGCAGTGCTGCACAAATTAAAGCATCTTTAAGGATTAGATATATTTTGATATGATTTATCCATTTTAGCATCACTTATTTTGTTTCTCCTTTTCTGTCTCTGGTATTCATTTATATGGTAATACTTCATAAAGGGATTTCCACACAAGAACAAAACAAAACAATCAGTGTTCTTCCGGACTTTCTGATCGCCAAAAACCTTGCCGTGAAGATTGAAATAAAATATTTCTGTGATACAAAATTCTTAGCTACTGAATATCAAAAGATACAAAGAAGAGGCAAATCTAAAGATTGAATGGACATTAATGGCTAGGCTGTTTGTTGCAACCAATAAAACGGTCAGCTTTTCATCTTTGTTTTCCATTTTTCTTCAATCTGATTGAGTAGAGTGTTCTCTGTTCACATTCCTTTTCTTCTGTAGAATGCCTCTCAACATGCATTTGCTTATATCACTATGGATAAAACAAAATGGTAAATTTACCAGAGCTGCTCATAATGCTAATGCAAATTGTGCAGTGGCGATGTAGCAGCTTCAATTGTTGGAATTAATTTTGAATTCAAAGTGTTATTTTAGTAGGAACCAAATGAGATACATAAGACACATGGGATCAATGTGCAAATGATAAAAATTTTGGACTATAAATACTTTTTTCTCTCATGTTGATGACGACTTGATTGGAACAAGAGAGGGTGAGAACTGCTTGATTTTCTCTTCTTGTTTCTTGATAAATCCATTAAAGAAAGGCAAAATTCGAGTGAGTAAGGGATACATAAGTGATTAAAAGAGGTGACTGGGTGGTTTAGTAGGTTCTTTTGAAAATAAATTGAGAGTTAGGGTTTCGGGGGATTGTAGAGAAGAAAAGAAAGAGTGAAGGGAACTTGATTTTCTTGCATTCATCACTTGATTCAATGATTTCGTGATATGTTGAAGAATTGAGAGTTAGTGTTATGTGAGAATTGAATTGTGGAGCTTGGTTGTAGAAATGTTGCTATTGTAATTAAATAATGCTTGTTATTATGAAATAAGGTTGGGTGATGATTTAATTTAAAGAATGGAAGGGGAAAAAAAAAAATCCCTCACCAATTGTTGGTTTTATAGTTTTGAAATCCGGCCCGGCCCGACGAGTCGAACCGGGACCCGGCCGACCTGGAGCTGGAACCGGGCCGGGTTAAAGAAAAAATAGAGAAAGAAAAAATTCGGTGTGACCTGACAATATTCGGTCAAAAACCCGATTGCAACCCGTTAACTTTTATTTTTTCTTACTAAAATAACTCAGCAGCAAAGAATTATTTTACACGCTTAGATATTGGGTAGGTATTTGATATCTTAAAATTAAAATATTATCTAAATTATAATTGGAATTTTCTTTGAATATATCTTGATTTTACTTGAAAAATGTTAAATTATTGGAGAAGCTAGTAACCTTGATTAATAAGACTAATGTCCTGGTTAATGAGTTTTTGGAGAAACTAATTATCCTTATTAATGTGACTAATGTCCTGGTTAATGGGTTATTGAAAAAACTAGTTTTTCTGATTAACGAGATTAGTAGTTTAGTTAATAGACAATTGGAGAAATCGATAAAATTGGTAATCAAACAAATACCTGTTTGAGCTAGAGAGGACATTAATATGTCCTTAAATTGTGCTAATTATATTGATTTGTAAGGTTAAAGATAAAATAAAAAATTAACTGTTTAGAAATTGATATAATAAATATATAGAAGAGATAATAATAAAGAATCATTGTGTATTAAAATGATTGTATTTGGTATTAAATAAATTCATAGGTACCTCGCAATATCTTGCCGAGTAGTTGATCATGTATGTGTTTTTGTTTTTTCTTCAAATCTAATGATGTAATGGAAGAAAAGAATTTTTTTTTTGTAATGTAGTTTTGTATGAAAAAATATATGTATATTTAAATTAAATAAGAGTGATGTATTTAAAGTAATTTTTTTTTTGTAAGAATGTCTATAGTTATGTTGTATTTCTTTTTTAGATTTACTTTTACTTTAAAATGAATGTGTAACTTGATTCACGTTGCAACTAATTTAATTATCTTAATATTTATTGAATAACACAATACTTGATTTATTTGAGTGAATAGTGAAGAAAAAAGAGAAGATGTTCTTGTGGTTGGCTTTAATTTAAATAAGAAAGTCCCGGATGGTGGGCCAATGTTGAATTTGTTATTTGTAGGTTGAGAAAGTTGTTAAGTTGATAATTTGATATGAAGAATTTGGAGGAAACTTTGCCAGATTTGCAGTAGAATATAAAAAAAAATCTTCTACTTTCAATGATAATAAAATATGTATACATGAAATGTTGTGCAATTAAATTGGGGTTGTTACGGTCGGTATCAGAGTCCTAGTCTAGGTTTAGGAGATGAAACAAAAATTTAATGGTTGTTGTATTGTATCAAGATAGTTCACACAAGAAAATCTACAATAATAGATCCCTCTCCAACTCGGGGACGGGTTCATCATTCAGGTCATGAGAAGAGGAAGGGAAGGACCCCCTAGAGGATAATGCCTCTCATATGTCATCGATAACTCATTAGTCAAGAATGAGGGAGTCATCTAGACTCCAGGATGATACTGATTCGAGGCAGGTTGGAGTGTCACAGTCTATAAGGCCAGCAGAGATAAAAATTCGTATCCCTACCAGCAACAACAACACCTACATGAATCCATGCACTGAATGCTGACTTTGCATTCATAGCCCTGACAATGAGGGTAGTGGATTGAGGTGACACCAGCCTCGACAGCTCCAGTAGCTTCGGTAATGCAGGCATTACTAGTATTTACAATACCTGTAGATAATATGGTCATATTGGTGCGAATTGTTAAGAGTATGAGAGAGCTGGTGATGAGAATCTTATGGTCACGTGGTTACGCAATCTACAACAAGATTAACAATGAATCTTAAAGAGTCGAAACAAGTCTAATATGAGTGCGACATAATGAAAACTTGTTCCAAGGCACCAACACTATTGGAATAAGAACTCTCACCCTATGAATACCAATTCACGAACAAGAAGTATAAGGAGGATGCCATGAAACTAGTTAATCTTTCATAAGTCAATTTAGTTCATTAGAGGACCAAAAAATACAAGAATCTCTCTCACACAAGATGAATAAATTCAACAACAATAGTATTATCAAGCTTTTATATTTTATCCTTACAAAGACTATTTATACTCTTGAAAATAAAAACACTAAAGGATCTACCCTTATGGGTTAAACTAACCAAAACCTATACTAATAAACTTGAATGTATGGATCCAAATAAACCTTGGGCCTTAGCTAATTAATCAAACCCAAGCCCAATATGTACTAAGCCTATTAGAAAAAAACAAGAGATAAAACCATAAGAATATATTATCTTTGTTTCCATAAGAAGAGAAAAAGAAATAAAATACAATATATCTAAAGCAAGGCCTTATATAGAGCCTTGTTGCCGCCACTATTATCCTTAAAAACAAGGAAAACTTGTCACCTCTTACTTTGTTATTTTGGAGGAGAAGTTGTTGCCACTTTGTTTCCTCTTCAAGTATGAACTCCTTTAAATAGCCTCTTATAATCTTCCTTTGAAATAAAGAAATCCTATAAAATCTGGAAAAGAATAACAAAAGAATCCCAAGCCTCCTTGACACCATATACATTTAATAATGGTTATGAAATCCGTACAAACTATGGATAATAGTCGCTGCCATAAATGTCTCAGTGTTTGACATGAAATCCTTGTAGAATAGGTAAGTCAATAGCTGCCACACATGCTTCTAAGAGCATTAAGAAATCCTTTTATTGAATGGAATCTATAATGCACAAGGAAACAATGTTTCTCTAATTTTCGCACATTCTTAGCAGATTTCAGTCCTGACCTCAAAACATCACTCTCTCTTGTCCAAATGAATTAGCAGGCCTACCATATATCACTGGAAATGTATGAGTGTTTAATTTCCAGCTTAATTTAAACTTAGCAGAATTTCTTATGTAATTCTAGATATAGTCCAAACAGTAGACAAAGGTCCATATAGATAAATTTGACGAGATTTATCCAGTAACTTCGATTATATGAAATAATCCCTTTAAAAAATATAATTGACTTGAAATCATTACCCTATGTAAAAAAAATCATATATATGGACTCCTGTAAAAATCACAGCTCAATCCAACAATCAAGTTAAAAGTAATGCTTGATAGACTAAAACTAGGCAGTAGGAAATCTTACAAGAAAATTCAAATCTGACCTTACTTAGATCGTATCATTCCCTTTTTCTTCAAGATGATTCATCCTTGAATCATGAATAGGTATAATGGAAAATTCTTTATCCTCTTGTTGAAACCTTTAAAGTTTTTTTCTTACTCGCACTTGCCTTTAACAACACTGTATGAAAATATTAACTGATAATAATTTCAAATATGCACGCCTTGCTAACCATTTTCGTATATATTTTTGCATGGTAACCACATCCTTACATTGTTGTATTACCATTTGAACTTCACTTTTATTTTTCAATCTCAATTGGTCTTCATAAACCTATCTAAGTAACAATAATACAAGTGTGTATGCTCTTCCATCCTTCTCAATAGAATACCTATTTTTAAACCTATCATGCTTGTTCTACTTATTAAATTGCCAAGGTTTCTCTAATAGGAGATGTGACTTGCATACATTGAAACTACATCACACAAAACCTTATCAACATGCTTTCCAATAAAAAACTGAACCAAGACCTGCTTAGTTGCTTTTACCTCATAACACTTATTCAACAATTGCAACTTATAAGGTCTATTATGCTTAATCATACATAAGTTTAGTTTACCAACAAAGATAGTACTAGCTTTATTAGCACAACTTCCACTATCTATAATCAAAATACACACCTTGTTTTGTACAATGGAACATGTATGGAAAATGTTCTCCCTTTGGTTGAAAGTTCCACCCAGGGCAAAACTAACATTCTTTTAACTTTGATTATGCCCAAACCAATCTCTATTTTTCACGAATGCAAAGTTATAGTCATTATCATCTGCATCTGTGTTTTCATCCACAAAATCAACAAAGTTAGTTTTAACATTTCATACAGCCTTTTGAATAGGGTTTTCCTTTTCGATCAACCCTTATCCTTAATCCAACCATCCTACTATTTTGTTATCTCATCGAAGCCATATCATCTTTCAAATCCTTGATCACCCTAGTCAGAAGCTCAAGTTGTTGGGAGAAAGCTTGCATTTGAAAGGTGTTTTTCGCTTTTAGTGGCAGACTCGAGATTTTCAGAAATCTTTGACTCTGTAAAAATTTATTAGTAGCAATAAAAATATATCCTCACAACTCTTTTTTCCAAACAATTCAAGGCTTTTCACTCAATTGTTCTCAAGCTTTTTACCTATTGGCTCACCTTCTTATAGTTCTTTCGGAACTAAAAATCAATACACCAAAGTCAATGACTATCATAACACAATCCAAATATATCCAAAGTCACTTAAGAATAAATAAGATACTGAGAACAAGTAAAACAAAACTAAGATTATGATTTCACGAGTAGCAAAGCGAATTCATACAAAATATGGATGATATGAAGACTTAAAATAAAACAGAAGCAAAAATTAATGAATACACTTATTTGACTCAAATAAGAAATAACCCAAATATAACATAAATAAACTAAATAGGTTGAAACAAACAGTAGTAAACATGTTTTTATAACTTGACACAAATCTGACTCATTACCTAATTTTAATCACATAATTAAAACCCAGACCAAACGATACTGGAACAACCTTGAATTTGATATGCAGTATCCTTGTACTTAATAAAAAATAGATCTCAGTTTATAGATTGTTCTCCGATTCCTAGTTATCAAAAACTAGTGTATGATCAGTTTGCGATAAAATTTAGTTTTAAGTGATTTCAGGATGGTTTGATTCAGTTTCTCTATTGTTTGTGTTTTCTCAATAGAATTGAAACTAGCTTGAATAACATCTCTCTCTCTCTCTCTCTCTTACTCTCTATGTTACTAATATGTTTAGGAATAATAGCAAAACAAAACAACTTTTTTTTGTACTAAGATGCCGAAAACACAAAGCGAAGTACACTGAAAAACACAACTAAACTTATAAAATATAAAGAAAATAAATGTTTTGGAAAGATATGACCTGATTTCGAAGTTTAGCTTTGATACCAACTGATAGGAATCTCATGATTATGTGGTCACACAACCCAAGAAAAGATTGACAACAAATCCCGAAAAGCCAAAACATGTTTAATAGAAGTGTGATACAATGACAACCTGTCTAAAAGCACTATTGAAATAAAAACCCTGATACGAACCAAATCAGGCTTGAATTTGGCCTTTAAATATTTGCTGTCAGTTTTGCGAGATTAGGATACTCACAAACTGTATATCAGAATGAGCTAAAATATTATAGGGAGATACTGGACCCATGAAACTATATCTTGGTAAATGTTAAGGTCAAATGGAGTTCGGGAACATATTATTTTAGAGGGTCAAATTTACTAGACAAATTTTGTCAAATCTGTCAAACAAGACCTTTGTGTACTATTTAGGACATATGAAGAGCTACATGTGGAATTGTGATAGATTCAAGTTGTTATGGAAACTAGACATCGCAAGATTTCCAACCATAAATGATAGTCTCATTAATTCATCCATAAGAGAGAGAACTATGTGTTTTAAGTTGGGTCTAAAAATCTACCAAGAATATGCGAAAATTAGAGATTCGGGCTACATGGAGGGATTTTAGCATGAAGACTTTGTTTTTATTACCCATTATTTATTTAATTAATTAATGTTGAATAATTATTTTTAATTTTGGTTTTTTCTGGCCCATTAGACATTGTTTAGGGATTTATATTATTATTGAACATATGTTTGTTAATTACTAGTTTAGGCCCATTAGCTTGCAACCCAAAAGGGATCCATTAAAGTTAGTTAAAATAAACTATATTATGTTTTTTTTTTAGCTGCAAATTCCAGCAGCAAGTTGGAGATTATACATGATTTTTTCTTTTGTTTGTTTGTGGCACAACAATCTTTCTTTGCAAGGACAAAGATCATATTTTGACTTATCAAAGATTAACTAGTTTCGTGGTATTATTAGTATACTTAGGGTTCTTAGATACAAGGATATCTCTAGGTCCAGGTCTTTTTCCAATACCTTTGGTTCTTAGGTATAGGGTTTACCTCTGGGTTAAAGTTCTATCAAACCTGAATTGTAGCTTTCCGAGTTGTTATCTACTTCATTGGTGTTGCTTGACCACGTGATCAAGAGGTTCATATAAAACCCCCACCCTACGAATACCAATTCATGAACGAGAAGTATATGAAAGATTTTACGAAGCTAGTAAATCTTCAATAAGTAAATGTAGTTCATTAGAGAATAAAAAAAAAATACGAGAATCTCTCTCATACAAATTGAATAAATTCCACAACAATAATATTATCAAGTCTTTATATTTTGTCTTTACAAAAACTATATATACTCTTGAAAATAAAAACCCTAATGGATCTATCCTTGTGGGCTAAATTGACTTACTTACAAAACTAACCTATACTAATAAACCTAAATGTATAGATCTAAACAAGCCTTGGGCCTTCACTAATTAATCAAACCCAAGCCTAATATAAAGTAAGCCTATTAGAAACAATAAAAGATAAAACCTATAAGAATAAATTATCTTTGTTTCCAATAGTGAAGAAGAAGAAGAAAAATATTGAAACAAGGCCTTATACAAAGCCTTGTTGCCATCACTATTGTCCTTGAAGCAAGGAAATCTTGTTGCCTTTTAATTTTTTATTTTGGATGAGAAGTTGATGTCATTTTATTTCCTCTTTAAGCTTGAAATACTTTAAATAGCCTTCCATAATCTCCTTTTTGAATACAGAAATCCTATAAAATAAGGTAAAAAAACAACTAAAGAATCCAAAGCATCATTGCCACCACATACATTCAATGATGGATATGGAATCCTTGCAAACTATTGATAATAGTTGCTGCCATAAATGTCTCTTTGTTTAACATGAAATCCTTGTAGAATAGGTAAGTTAATATATGTCACACATGCTTCGAAGAGTATTAAGGAATCCTTGTATTGAATGGAATCTATAATACACAAGGAAATAATGTTTCTCTAATTTTCGCATATTCCTAGCACATTTCAGTGTTGACCTCAATCACGTCGTTCTCTCTTGTCTAGATGAATTAACAGACCTACCATATATCATTGAAAATGTATGAGTTTTTAATTTCCAGCTTAATTTAAACTTAGCAGAATTTCTTATGTAGCTTTGGATATAGTCCAAACAATAGAAAAAGGTCTAGACTAACAGATTTGATGAGATTCGTCTAGTAATTTCAACCCTAGGAAACAATCCCTTAAAAAACTTCAATTGACTTGAAATTCTAACCTAAAGTAAAAAAGCATGTTTAAAAACTCGTGTAATAATCTCAGCTCAATCCAATAATCAAGTGTTTTCTTTTTTAAGCCTTTAACTGACTTTTTGACATTGGCCAACTCCTTTTCTATTAGCATATATTTGTTGACTAGTTCATAATGCTTAGCTATTTGAATTCTCAATTCATCTTGGATACCTTTAGCTATTTCTTTGGCTACTTGAACCCTTTTCTATCATTAACTTACTATCCTAATATCTTTCATCAAGCCCACTAACTATTCATCTTTTCCTTTTAACTACTATTTTAGATAGTTTATCATTTAATCCTTTTCTTTTAACTGCTTTTTCAAAAGTTGTTGTTGCCCTTTTCTGTTGTAGAGGTCAATTTGGAATTTCTCTTATTGCTTTCTCAACTCCTTATTGTCGATCCTTTTTCTTTTTGGTTCCTTTTTAGTTGTTTGTAACGGCCCCACTTTTAATTCAAAGCTTCTAGGATTCACAGATTCGACCATCCTAAAAAGTCTTTTATTTTTCCAGATAACATAATTTTGACTGAATGAAGACTCAACCCCACTTCTTCCTTCTTCTTTTTTTACCATAAGAAGCCTTCCCCAATCTCACCTAAAGATTTCTAGTTCTTTGAGAGATGATTTGATTTCTAAATAAGCTAGTGAAATTTGCTAACTCTAGAGTCCTTGGCATGTACTGTATTCCGCCTAGCTGTCTTGGTACCAATATAGGTACATAACCAATATAGCTAGTTACTCTGATTAAAATTCTTCCAAGTTTCATTTATAACAATCTTTAATGGTCTTAGATCAAACCACAAAAAATATTAAAAATATCTTTTGGTGTTTTGATGTGACTGATAATCCACAAATGCAATATTAGGGCACAACATCTCATGACTCCTCTCTTGTGCATCCTATAATGGTTGAGTGATAATATGGTTTCAACTAAAATTCCAACATAAGGGTTAATTTTAGTATGCTCATACTTTACAAATGTATTTGCATCTTTTAGACTAATGACAAAGGCTATTATCTTATATTATTCATTTCCTAGTTTTTCTTTTTCCAATTTTTTCTTTATTTTGGTTTCAATGTTTTCTATTTGAATCCTTTATCAACTATTCTATATTGGTTGACCTTCCTCAAGCATAATAATCTAGTATCTTAGAAGTAGTGTCTTCAAATCTTTGTTTAAAGTAAACTTTATGACTATCATTTGAAAAATATAAAATCCTACTATATTATTATAACATGGGCATCATGTCAGTATTTCCAAAGATAAAACACATATAAATAGGATCTTAAAAATTAAGTAATGCTTTTATAGTTGTTGTTTAAACCAAAAGTTTCATGAACTACATTATCTTTCCATATCATGTTTTAAATAAGGTCTCATCCACATATCCCATGATGAGTAGCAATTTTTCCATGTCATTCATAACATGATTCATCTTGGTAATGCACGGCAATCCATTAACATCACTTTTTGGTCAGTTTCTCTCAGTCAATTGTACTAGTTTAAATTTTTGCCTAAATTCTTGAAAAGATGAGTATTTTATGGAAATCATGATTTCAGCTCAAAGTCCTGCAGTACATGATATATATGGCCAGGCTTGCCTTTTAATGCAATATGAATATTTGAGAGCATTTACCTATAAGCAAGTTCTAACTATTAAGTGAAACATGGGTAAGTTTTCTACCTAGACTTAAAAAAAAGTCCTAAATCTACCTACTAACGGTTCCTGTAAGGACAATATGGGGGGGGGGTTTGCAAGAAATGGTTAAAACACGTATGCCCACTATTACCAAGTACACACTTATATTTGAATTGGATGTTTCATGAGCCTGAACCCTGACAAATAGTAATAGGACAGACCACTAATCCCCCACCTAACCTAGAAATTTGTATGTATTCTTAAAAAAATTTAAAGCATGTGACGCATGAGGCATTAATCCATATCCAATATCCAAATTTATGCATAAAATATACAAAACTTCAAAGCACATGAGTAGAATTTAAGAAAAATCCATATTCAAAATAAATATTTAGACTAATAAATTAAAACACAACAAACAAAAAAACAATAAAGCTTAGTCCACCCAAAATCCCCAATGCAGTTGCCATTTTGTCGCACGTGTGCGGCATCACAACGATCATCTTCCTAGATCATGATTTTGGTTTGCGTGGAAAGAACAAATCATTCTTATTCTTTATATTATTAAAAAGGTTTGGAGTCGCCACCTAGTATTTTGGTCAATAGAAATCCTAATTGGTCTTCAAAGTTTGGATAAAGGAACTAGTTAGATATATAGAGGACAATATCATCTTTAGTACATCTTGTCTGAGGTAAACTGCTTTACTTATTTGTCTAGATATTACTAAGGCACTGCTGTGTTTTTCTACTCATTGGTCTGTCTATTGATTAAAGCACGTCCACCCCAATAAAGTGGACCATGGCTTTACTAGTTAAGCCTAACCATTCTAAAGCTGAAATATTTTATTTTTGCATTTTTTTCTTTTAATATAAAAAATACATATTACATATAAGTTCATAATTCTTGTTATTAAAAATAAATAAATAAATTTTTTTGGTGATTTAAAAATTTAAATCAAGTTCCTATGGCTTTAATAAACTTGTTCTTAAATCCATGATGTTCTATGCTAAATCATGAATCCTTCTTTAAAAAAATATATATTTATGTTTTAAATTGCATACGACTAAGTTTTTCCCAAAAAAATATCATGTTTGCATTTTTAATAAAAAAATAAAAATACAAAAAAAATACAACGACTAAGTTTTTCCCAAAAAAATATCACGTTTGCATTTTTAATAAAAAAATAAAAATACAAAAAAAAATACAAAGAATATTGCATGATTTTATATATATATATAATTCTATGCTAAATCATGCAATATTCTTTGTATTTTTTTTTGTATTTTTATTTTTTTATTAAAAATGCAAACGTGATATTTTTTTGGGAAAAACTTAGTCGTATGCAATTTAAAACATAAATATATATTTTTTTAAAGAAGGATTTTTGTTATTTTAAAAAACAATGTGGTTTATTTAATTCTAGAAAAGTGTCTTACATATAAGTTTACAATACCAAATATTAAATATAAAAAGGTAAAAATGATATGGAAGATCCAAAATTAATTGCAAAATAGTCCCTTAAAAATATTAAATTGAATTAAAATTTAAATAAGGCTACATATGGAAAAACACAAAAAAAGTGCAAGGCTGAAAAAAAAAACATTTGAGCGTGTTTGTCAAACACACCTTTAACTAAAAAACACATGCTTGAAATTTGTCTTAAAAGAACATTTTCCAAATACCATTTAAAGACCATAAAACTCGTTCTTTCTTTAGTAAATTTTTATCTTGCCAAACACGGCCTTAAACCTAAAGGGCTTGGCCTAGCCTAGCCCAAGGTCCAAAAACACAACCTATACTCAAAATAAAAACAAAAAAAAAAAAAAATCAAACAAAAGTTTTGGTTAAATATCAACAAAAAGGAGAAAAACACCAACATAAACCTAGAAGACTAAACAAAGCTAAAGAACGAATTACATCAAATCACAAGCATAGAAAGGGAGAATATGGAAAACTAGAATTGAAAGACTCATTTAAAAGGGATAACATGCTGTAAAAATCAAGAAGTAAACCTCAACAACCTCAAACCAAACCCATATCTTCAAATTATTAAGGATTGATTGATCCAAATTGCCTCAAATGAAAGAATTAAGAACAAAGAACAATAACATATAAGTTTAGGCTTCAATTGCAACACATTAGAAGGTCTAGAACACCGGTTTAAAAAGAAAAATTATCCACTTATGAACAATCAAACATAAACAAAAAAAGACAAAAAAAACCTAGAAAACTACCCAAACCTAGAAAATGACTAAAATCCCAGAATAGCGACCTAAACCTTGTAACCATGGCTCAAACATGCTTACTACAACTTGCTTGAACTATCAACAACTCAAGAAAACAAAGAAAGGAAATGATATATCCAACTAAATTAGATTTAACACGTAACTTTAAAATGATATATCTCTAACTCTGACATTGTAACATTGAGCTATAATAAGCTAATGTTTGTTTTTATTCTATCTAAACATGATCATAGCTTGATTAAACCCAACAAACATATCGAGAAAACAATTGATAATCATAATTTTAGTAAATCTCCAATAATGAAAATCAAATTCAAATGACTAAACTAAACTTCAGCATCATAACTGATATTTTAACAATCAACTAATATGATAATAACAATTATAACAACATCAAACTATGCATTCAAATCAACTTGTTAGAACAACATATATCATTTCCAACAACAAAATGTGACATACTAAAACATACATATTACCTTTAAACAAATGAACAATAAACATTCAAAATTCAACAGGGATACCTTTTTCAATCAATGATGCCATTTTTATATTTGTGATTTATTACCTCTTTCTCTCTTTTTTTTCATCTCATGATCCTTAGTACTTCCAGCTCATACTCTTTGATTCGTACATTCTGATCCCTTTATTTTTTCTTCTTCCCATCTTTTGACACTATTTTCTTTGGTATCTTTCTTTTTCAATTATTTCTGGTATCTCTCTCAATTCTCTAAAACTTGCTTTTCTTCTCTGCCTTTTATGTGGAGAAACATCTTTTTTTATAAGCCAAAATAAAACAAGGAGGTTACAAAACCATAGTGGTTTCCTTAAAAACTAAGGTGGTTAAGGCGCTCTCTCACTCTTTTATAACATATTCCTGAAGGCTAGGTCATTTGTTTTCCTTTTAAATTGAATCTTAGCAAGATAAAACAACTTTAAAGCTAACTCTTTTATAGGTGTTTTTCTTCTTTAGCCAAGGCTGGTTGGCTAGGGCACTTTGAAGAAACTATTGTGAAGCTTGGGATGTCAACGCATCATTAATAGACCTGAATCATGTAGAGAGGATGCAAATATATCATTGAAAACAAACCACATTTAATTTGAATCATTATTACTCCATATTTATTTAGTGAAAGATTGGTCAATGATTAACTTAAGTTTATCAATGCAGATGAAACTGAATAGGGACAAGATGTTGTTGAATTCATTGAGCTAAATGAGGTATAAACTTTTAATATAGAAGGCTAATCTTTGTAGGTAAAATGTTTCTTAATTTTTTGGTTCCGAATACAACCCTTGAAATGTTTGGAAACGACACATTCATTCATCTGAAGATGGCTTTTTGATTAGTTTTTTTGGGTAAAGAAGAAGAATAATAGTGACCAAAAGACAAGTCATTTAGTTTTTCTATTCAATTTTAAATTACATGTTGCCTATTCCTAAACTTTGAAAATTAGGATATTTAATTATGGTTTTTTGAGAATTTTCCTTCTTGTCTCTATATTTTTAATCTCAGTGTTTGCATCCTTAATTAACTCAAAAACTTCTCAATTTTTGTAATTGCATGTTTGAAAATATTGACGGGAATACTTTAATTCGCAAGCCTTTTACAAATTAGTCATTGGTTTCTAGATTATGTAATTCGACTCTTATTCGACTATTAAACTTTTAATTTATCTTGATTTTACCCTTGATTTAATCAATTTCAATCCCTATGTACACGTATTTTGCGCCTTGATCCTTAATTTTGAATTTTTGTAACTAAATCTCTAATTGGCCTCTAAACCTTCTGTTCTTTGCAATTAAACCTCTAATTAAGTCAGTTTAACATATTAAAAGTTTGATTAAGTCTTTAAACTTAATTGATTCTTCTAATTTTTGCTTAATTGATTTTCAAACTAATTTTTTCTTCAATTTAACCCCTGATTAACTCAATTAAACCCTCATTAAAAGTCTAATTAAGTCTTTAAACTTAATCAATTCTTCTAATTTTTGCCTGATTGATTTTCAAATTAATTTTTTTTCAATTAAACCCCTGATTAACTCAATTAAACCCCTATTAAAAGTCTAATTAAGTCCTTAAAGTTACTTAATTCTTCTAATTTTAGCCAAATTGACTTGCCAACTTATTTAATTTCAATTAAGCCTTTTTCTTTCGGCCTATTTTTTTTTTAATTTTCAAATCTCTTGTCCATTTGTGGCCTTAATATACATTTATTATTATTATTATTATTATTATTATTATTATTATTATTATATAAATGAAATCTTGGGTGACCTAAAATTAGGATATGACAAATATGTTCAACATTGAAACCAAGATGAAACTCTCTATATGATCCAGGTTATAATAAAATCTAAAAGATTTTAATAAAAATATTATTTATATAAATTAAATACAAAAAATATACTAACTTTTTTGCTTTTTATGTCAGATGGTATGAGGCGAAACATTTCACTTTAATCTCACTCACGTCCATGAGTTCCACTAGGATGCATTGGAAGCACAATAGCCTTACCAGGTATGAGTTATAAATTTATTTAATTTTTTTCATTTGGGCATTAATTTTTTAGTTTCGCTTTTTTTTCTAATATATGCTTTTCATGAATTAATAGGTTATATGGATGCAATATACCGATGATTTGATATTATCAGTTGCATCTGTATGTTGAGAGGGAGACTTGTGGTTAACAAATGTTTCGTTGCATTGTTTTGACATAGTTTAAATGCATTGCCCTGATCAGGTGATGCGGTAGTTTGACCCATATCAACATATTCCAGATCATGTTGACACCATTGAAGAGTCACATGTTATCAATCATCAAGGCAGGTGAGAAAGGAATTGGCTGGTGATTCATGCAGATTATCCAGATCTTTAGGGTGTTAGGAGAGATAAGATATTTATGGAGTGAAAACCAACAATTGATCTAGGTATCTAAATGAGATGATATTTTCCAATAATGCGCCAATTTATTGCACCTACATGATCACGTATCTCGAGGTGTCACATATTTTGATGCATAACAAGCTTCGATATCCGAAATAGAAACCACTGGTATGATTTTTTTTTTATATAACATTTATTAAATATTGTTAATGTTATTATAGATGTTAAGTGCTAATTATTGTTTATTGTATTTATTAGATTCATTTATTATTACAGGAGGTTTGGAGAGTAAAATCCATTATTTATAAAGGCGTTGATGAGATGGCACATGCCCTGACCAACAATACAATCAATTTGTGTCTTGTTAGAATTTAAGAGGTTGAGGAGGCTGAAAGTCTTGAAAAGACCTTAACAGAAAATGAGATCATTTATCGTGAACAGAAGCCTGAAACAGGTTTGCCCATAAACGTTCCTTGCTCATTTACAAGTTGGGGTGATTTTGGTGCTGACCCCTATATGGGCGTTATAGGCTTGTCCTTGTGTTGCATGAGTTTGAGTTTTAAATGTAGTTATGTTATATGCTTTTATATTTTAAGAATTATAAATTTAGTTTAAATTTAATAAAATATTATGTGAATTTTTATCATGTTTGATTATGAATTGTGAAGTGTGTTTATTTTTTTAATTGTGAAGTGTGTTGTGAAGTTTGTTGGAGATGAATTGTAAATTATGTTTGTATATTGTTATTATTGATCGATTGATTTTTTATGGTTGAGAGTTGTAAGTATGAAAGAAACTGTCTTTTTTTTAGAGAGTTACAATCCTCTCATACAACTCATGAGTCACAAATATGGCATGCAATTCATGAGTCGCGTATGAGATTGTCGACTTGCTAAATTGTATTATTTGTATTATTTTTTTAAATATTTTCTCAACTATGATAATTTTTTACATGTGCTGATGTCAAAAAACAATCTAGTTGATAGAGATATCTAAGTGCCTATTTGACACTACAATAAAATTTATATTTCATAGTATTTTTTAAATTATTTTTGGCCTGACAAAATATTAAATTAATGCCTTTTAATTTTAATTTATTGATATAAAAAATAAAAAAATATTATTTTTATATATTTTCAATTAAAAATATTTTTAAAAACATATTATACAGCGTTACAAACATAGTAAAGGAGCTGCCGGAGAAGGCCAGCAGTTAAGAATTATGAGTTAGTTATAAACTTTAGTCCCTGTAATTTAATGAAACTAATTGATTAATCCCACTAGTATCAGAATTAAGTAAATAACCCAAATACTATAGATCATTTAGACAGTGGGACCCAATCCTAATAGATCCAATCAACTTCCTCCCGCAATTTCACTTCTCCAAAAAGAACACCGAACATTGTTGTTTTGTTTCCCCTAAAACACCATCAGACAAAACCAAAACGAAAACCAAAAAAATCCCTCCTTTTCAATTAATCATGCTTTCATGCAATCCATAAATCAAAACCCATCTCTAATTCTCCAAATCCTTTTCAATGGCATCTCCTTCTCTTATGGACACCCTTTTTCAACGAAGTTTAGATGACATCATCAAAGGTGTTCGCCAACAACAAAGTAGTACTGAATCCATTTTCATATCCAAAGTTATTGAAGAAATCCGTCGAGAAATCAAATCCACTGACTTGCAAACCAAATCCACTGCCCTTCAAAAACTCACTTACCTGAATTCAATCCACTTTATTGACATGTCATGGGCATCTTTTCATGCTATTGAATGCATTTCTTCTCCTACTTTCTCTCACAAAAAGATTGGTTATCTAGCGATCTCTCAATCTTTCAATGAATCCACACCCGTTATTTTGTTGATTAGTAATCAACTAAGGAAGGATCTCAAGAGTAGCAATGAGTTTGAGGTGAGTTTAGCTCTTGATTGCTTATCTAGAATTGGAACTGTTGATTTATGTAGAGACCTTACGTCTGAGGTTTTCACTTTGATGTCTAGTTCTAAAGTTTTTGTTAGAAAGAAAGGTATAGGTGTTGTTTTAAGGCTTTTTGAGAAATACCCAGATGCAGTTAGGGTGTGTTTTAAGAAACTTGTTGAGAGTTTAGAGGGTAGTGATTCGCAAATTGTGTCTGCAGTTGTTGGTGTGTTTTGTGAGCTTGCTTCCAAAGACCCCAGATCGTATCTTCCATTGGCACCTGAGTTTTATAGGATTTTGGTTGATTCGAAGAATAATTGGGTGTTGATTAAGGTGTTAAAGATTTTTGCCAAGTTGGCTCCTTTAGAGCCTAGGTTGGCTAAAAGGATGGTTGAACCAATTTGTGATCATATGAGAAAGACCGGGGCGAAGTCTTTGGTGTTTGAGTGTATTAAGACTGTAGTCACTAGCTTCACTGAGTATGAATCTGCGATGAAGCTTGCAGCTGCAAAAATTCGTGAGTTTTTGATGGAGGATGATCCAAATCTTAAGTATCTTGGACTGCATGCCGTATCTATTATGGCGCCAAAGCACTTGTGGGCAGTTTTGGAGAATAAGGATGTGGTGATCCAGTCTTTGAGTGATGAAGATCCTAATATTAAACTCGAGTCTTTGCGTCTAGTTATGGCAATGGCTTCAGAGAGCAATTTAGTGGAAACTTGCAGGGTTTTGGTTAATTATGCACTCAAATCTGACCCTGAGTTCTGCAATGAAATTCTTGGTTCAATTTTATCAACATGCTGCCGGAACGTTTATGATGTTATAATTGACTTTGATTGGTATGTGTCACTTCTTGGGGAAATGTCAAGGATTCCAAATTGCTCGAAGGGGGAAGAAATTGAGAATCAGCTAATTGATATAGGTATGAGAGTCAAGGATGTTAGGCCAGAGCTTGTTCGTGTTGGCCGTGACTTGCTGATTGATCCAGCACTACTTGGAAATCCTTTTCTGCATCGGCTGTTATCTGCTGCTGCTTGGCTGTGTGGGGAATATGTAGAGTTCTCGAGGAACCCAGTTGAACTTGTGGAGGCATTGCTACAGCCTCGTACTAGTCTCCTGCCTTCGTCAATAAGAACAGTTTACATGCAGTCTGCTTTTAAAGTCTTGATCTTTTGTATACATTCTTACTTTTTGCAAAAGGAAGAAATGACCTCAGAAGTTTCAGATTTGGCTTCTAAAAGGGAATGCTCAGAAAGTTCTGATTTAGCAACAGGCAAAGCTCTTGTCCAAAGTGATCAGGATGAAGGGTTCAATCCAAGGGAATCAAACCAATCATATGAAGATCCTTGTGTTGTAGATACTGGGGTTGGACAGACATCTACACCCGCATTCATGGAGGAAAAAAGTTTTATGCATGAATCTATTGTTAACCTGTTAAACTTGATGGAATTGGCGTTGGGTCCATTATCAGGCAGCCTTGATGTTGAAATACAGGAGAGAGCATGGAATGTGCTTGGATTTATTGAGTTGGTACGACAAGAATTTTCTAATCCATTGATTCGAAAGGAAGCAAATTTGGAGAGGGAAAAAGTGATTGCTTCCAGAGTTGTTGAATGGGTGCATGATGCCTTCTCTGAGGAGCTCGGTCCGGTCTCCGTAACTGCCCAGGATAGAGTCCTTATACCAGATGAACTAGTGCTTAAGGAGAATCTCACTGACTTGGATGCAATCTGTGGAGGTGTAGAATTACCTTCACCCGGTTCCTTTTCTCTTACAAGTCCATATTATGGAGAAAGTGCTGGTTTTTCCGTCTCTAACCTCCAAGGCGAAGAAGATTCAGAACCATCAACAGAGTCCACTTCCTTGCTTACAGAACACCGAAAGCGGCATGGGTTGTATTATCTCCCTTCAGAAAAGAATAAAATTCTTGCAAATGATTACCCCCCTGCCAATGACCCTAGTTCTGGCATTAACACGAATGATGACACTGAAGATTTAGTTAAGCTTGCAGACCAATCACTAGTCTCCAAGAGAAAGCCAAACCATGCAAAACCTAGGCCTATGGTGGTGAAGTTGGAAGGAGGAGATGCAGCACCTGTCGTTTCCAAGAAACCAGAGCTGAAGGATGATTTACTTTCTGGCGCCATTCGTGATGTACTTTTAGGTAATGAAGCCAAAGCTGCCTCATCACAAAGTAAGAGAAAAGGGAAGGCGAAACATGTTATTCTACCTGATTCTAAAGAAAATCTAGCTGTCGGCGAACAGCCCAATCATGAAAATCCCAGTTCAAGGCGAAGCCAACACCGGGGTCATGGTAAAGAGAAAAGCAAGAAAAGTCGAGGGAAGAAGAATGGGGATGGAAGGGAAGATGATGGGGAGAAAGAAAGAGAGAAGATTAGAGATCACCATGGTAGACATAAAAGTCGACAAAGAGCTGATGCACCTATAAATGTGGTTGCACAAACACCGGATATTCCTGATTACCTTTTATAGCATTAAATGTTCGGATCAGTGCTGCTGTTAGTGACTGCTGAAGAGAAGTTGTTTGACTTCGTCCGCCCCATGTATTCATCCACCTTGAATGCTAAGTTTGGTTTCATTTTTTGGGTGTAGATCAGATATATTCATTTTTTGGTTGGATTTGTTGCTTTTTTAGTTTTTCTTTTTAATTCCGGGATTGCTTTGACATGCAAGACACTGTCAAAATGTAAATTGAAATGTTCAATTTGAGTTTGGCGAGAGAGAGAGATTGCTTATATCCCTACAACAGCATTCGGTGTTAGCGTCTCATC
>Ga0325404_1000451_pt1 | contig 40782 bp, 16 predicted proteins | sample PopdelMetagenome_18_FD_205664 | JGI IMG/M metagenome (GOLD analysis project Ga0325404, IMG submission 205664) | Populus deltoides microbial communities from Bellville, Georgia, United States - Xylem-Control-R1 | ecosystem: Host-associated > Plants > Phyllosphere > Stem > Wood/Secondary xylem...
AGTTCAAGTTAACCTGTCAAATTCACAACTTGAGTTATGAGGCATGATAACTCTATATAAAATAAATCAAAATAAATTATGAAATCTAATTTTCAATCAACCCAGTGTTGAATGAAGAAATTAAAAGAAAATCAATTTTAAAAAAGGACACAAAAAAACAACCTGATTCAACTCGTGTTAATCAACCAAACCCATGACTCGGGTCATGAGATTGGGATAGCCTCATAGAAAGTAAACTAAAAAAAAAGAAACTTAAGTCACTCTAGGTTAATCTACCAAGCTCATGACTCTAGTCATGAGACTGTGATAACCTCATAGAAAGAAAATCGAACAAGTTTCCAATAAACTCATTGTTGAATGATGAAATTAAAAAAAAAATCTAAAAAAACACAATAAAACGGCATGGGTCTACTCGAGTTAGCTCGCAAAACCCGTGACTCGGGTCATGAGACTAGGATAACCTTATAAAAAATAAAATAAAACAAATGATAAAGTCTAATTCATAATTAACTCAATATTAAAGGATGAAACTGAAAAAATATCAATTAAAAAAAGAGACAAAAAAATTGAGTCAACCAAATTAACCCACCAAACTTATGACATGGAATATGAGACTGAGATAACCACATAGAAAGAAAATTACAACAAATCATGAAATCCAATCTTCAATAAATCAGATTTTGAAAGATAAAATAAAAAAATATTAAAAAAAAGACCATTGTAACGAATAATGTTTTGTAATGATGATTTAAAAAAAAAACATAGATTAAAAAACATATTATTGCAATGAATAATATTTTTGTGAGGTAATGCACAATAAAAACACCATATTTTTTTTTGTTTTTTGTTTTTGTTAATGTTAATATAATGATTTTATTAATCACTTGTATTAATTTTTTAGATCTATAATTATAGTCTCTTGTATTAATTACACTCTAGTGTTTAATTTCAGAAACTTATTTATAATTAATTTATACTTGATTAATCACCATAATTTAATTTTTTACCAATAATTCTTAATGTTGTGATCTATTTGGTTTCTAATAAGCTAGTTCAAGTATAAATCATAATTATAATTAAAATAAAATTAGATAAATTAAACAATTTAAATTGTTATTAATTCAATAAACTGATTGTTTATATTTGAAGATCAAGTTATGCAAACCTTGTAATCATGTGGTCATATAACCCACAATTAAGATTGAGATATGATCTCAAAAAGCCAAAAGAGGTTTGATAGTTGTGTGACACAATAGAAACTCGCCTCAAGACACCAACATTATTGAAATAAAGTCGAATGACGTCAAAAGCCAATTAATCTTTGATAAGTCAGATTTAGTTCATCCAAAAACCAAAAAATACAAGAATCTCTCTTACACGTTAAAATGAAAAGTTCACAAGTATTATTCATCAAAGGTGCTGAAATTTAGGCTTTACATGTGTTTAAATAGTTTTGAGAAATTAACTCTAATGAATCTACTCTTGTGAGCTGAATTGACCCACTTACAAAAACTAACCCAAAAACTTTACTAGTAAAGCTTAAATCCTAATCCAAACAAGTCTTGGATCCTAGTTAAAAACAAAGTATTAATTAGGCCCAAATAAGCTTTGAGTTGTAGCTAACAAAATAAAATTAAAGCTTATAAGACTAAGTTTTGTTCTGTTGTGAAAAAAGAAGAAGAAAAGAAAAACATTGTAGGTCTGATACAAGACTTATTTATAACTTATAATGCTGCGCAATAATCCTAGGAATTAAAAGAGAAGTTGTCATCCTTTAGGTTTTCAAGTTAGAACAAGATTTTGATCCCAACCCTGTATTTACCATTCTTTTGGAAGGAAAAAGATGTTATCTTTAATGCTTTTCTTTACCGCCTATTGGTATCCTTCCAATACTAGAAAATACAGTTAAGTTGCTGAATTATTCTCCTTGCACAATAATGAAACTTTGCCACCACATGTGTTTCCTAAGTCAGATTAGATTTCTTTGTTTTCTTTGTTGTGTTTTCTCCTCTTTTGACAAGAAAATAAAATAAAAATAATAAGTCATAATATTTAAAGAAAATAATTAATATTGTCACACATAATAGAAAATCCAAAATTAGTTAGGAATCTACAAAATACATGGAAAAATCACAAAATAAGACTAGCTGAAACTGATACAAAATTGACAACTTTGTTGTCAAAACTTCATGTCCTGTAGAAGGGTGAATGGAGTCCTTCTTGCACATAAATTAAATGTATTAAGATCTTCTCTTGATGCTTTAAAGAATCCCTTAAGTTCAGCCCATGACCGAAACTTACTCAATCAGTCAATTCAATGCTTCTTCTAATATCTTTGCTTTGAATCTTATGATGGATCCATTTGAAATATGTAATGTGTCCTTGATGTTTGTGAGTTGATCTATATTATTAAATGTAGTATCTAGTAACATGTTATGATATTTTAAATATTAAAAAAATTATATGTGATTCAATAATTAGTTTCTTAATATAACTATTATTTTTTTATTTGAAATGTTATGATTTAAATATTTTAGTATATTTTATCAGATTATATTTGCTTAACATGATAATTTTTAGCAATCGACTAAATGACGCACTGTTGTTTTTTCACAGGGACGAGGCAGACCATTTTAAAAGGAAGGAGAGGACACCAGTATTTTGTGGCACTATAATGCCATCATAAAACGGCAAATATAATTTTAATAAGCTGATAGAGAAAAAAATAATATATTTTTTATAATATTTTTTAAAATTTTTTTAATTCATGTGAAAATTGTATAAAATTTGAGCGTGTCCGAGAAGATGCAGTAATATTATTATTATTATTATTATTATTATTATGGAAGCATGAAATTAAAATAAGTAATAATCTCTGAAAAATCTCTTCACTAAACTGCTAGTTGAGATAAATGTACAGATTTAATTTGTTTGGACCGCATTGTATTAATTCTCGTCATAATAAAAATAAAAAAAATATTTTAGGAATAGTTTAACTAATTAGATTTAATTTGTTTTTTTTAATGATCATGAATTTGAGTTTTTTTAAAATTATTGGAGGTTTATTTTAGAATTTATAAAATTAGTTAAGGGATGTATAAGTTGATCTAGATATTTATATTAATAATAAAAAAAATGAAGGATAAAAAAAAGATGAAAATTGCTTATAATAAACTTGAAATTAAAATTGCCGGTTCATTTTAATAAAGGAGTCTGTCCATTTGTCAAACATCAACGAAACATTTCTAGTTTTTTTTTTTAATTTTTATGCCATTTGACCCCTGCTCTACCGCCAAGGAAGAAGAAGACGGCTACAATTTTGAGGACATGCCACCTTGGAAATTGTGGGTCCCCAGGTTCAAATGACTCTCTCTCTCTCCCCCGCGTTTGCATTGCCAGGTCATTTTTTAATACCCCATAATAATAATAATAAACCAAACATTAATTTCTGTCCCTCCCTAAAATAAATAAACCAGCAATTAAAAACCAGAGAAAATTAAATTAATACAAGTGATTACTGATTCGTTTCCTGAGAAAAAACAAAGAAAAAAGAGAGAAGAGAGAGAAGTAGCTGCTCTGTCCCTGAATTCATTGGTTTGTTCTTCCCGATTTTCCAAAGGAGAGCCTATTTTCCTTTCCTTTTCTCTCTTTCTTATTTGATAGAAACAACAAATTATTGTTCCTCTCTCTTAAACAACCTTTCTTTTCTCTACCTCTTAACACTCTCTCCCCTTCTTTCTTGATCTGCAACTATTTAGCTCCAGGTTTGCTTATGCACCTGCTCAAATGGGTCATTGTCATTTTTGCTAAAGATGGACCTGCCTCCTGATTCCAGGTACCCTTTTTTTATTTTCCTCTCGGGGTTCTTGATTTCCTTGTTTCTTGTTTATTGGCCTTTTCTTTCTGTAACCTTCTCGAAGATCATTGGCTTCTCTTTTTTGTTTTTGGATTTCGTTTCTTGTGGAGTTTAAGGTTGTGCCTGTGTCAAAGATTGTTCTTTTGTAGCTGGAAGATTTCCTAATAATTGTTATCTTTTTTGAGTGTTCGTGGTCAATTTTTTAGATCTTCTGTAAATTTCCTAGCTTTAAATGAATGTGGATTAGTTCTTATGTGTATCCTTATGTTTGTGTGAATATTCATTCATTTCCTTTGGGGTTTCAAATTTGCAAAGTCTGGGGATAAAATATTTGACGAATCCATATTTGAATATGATTGCCCTTTATGGGATGTGGTGTTTTTGAATTCTAACGAATGAAGTATGATTCTTTTATATTGGAGCTGAGTTACAACAATGATGTTATGTACTGTTGCAAGTTGTCCAATGCATCTGCTTTGCAGCTGATTTCCTACACTTTGTTTGTTAAATTAGGCCTTAGAAGAAGGAATTGCCTATAAGCAAAGACCAATTGGTATCTGGATTTTGGGGGTTGTTCTCTTTGGTATATTGAATCACCTTTAAGTGTTTTTGAGATCAAGTTTTGAGAGATGACACGGGGAAGGATAAGAGCAAGGCTCCGGCGGAGCCATCTCCACCCATTCTCTTGCTTAAGGCCAAATGCCAACAACAACGAGGGGCCACATCCATTGTCAGGGCCTGGGTTCTCCAGAATTGTTCATTGCAACCGACCTGATAGGCACCTGAAAAAACCCTTGAAATATTGTTCAAATTATATATCTACCACCAAGTATAATATAGTCACATTCTTGCCCAAGGCTCTGTTTGAGCAGTTCCATCGGGTTGCTAATTTCTACTTCCTAGTGGCCGCAGGTCTTTCACTTACAGCTGTTGCCCCATTCTCTCCTGTGAGCATGATTGCACCATTGGCTTTTGTTGTCGGTATTAGTATGTTAAAAGAAGCTCTAGAAGATTGGCATAGGTTTGCGCAGGATATGAAGGTTAATAGTCGGAAAGCTAGTGTTCATAAAGGGGATGGGGTTTTTGGTTATAAGCCATGGCAGAAGATTCAGGTTGGTGATGTGGTGAAAGTGGAAAAAGACCAGTTTTTCCCTGCAGATTTGCTTCTATTGTCAGCAAGTTATGATGATGGGGTATCCTATGTGGAGACTATGAACTTAGATGGTGAGACAAACTTGAAGGTTAAGAGATCGTTGGAGGTAACCTTGCCTTTGGAGGATGATGAGGCTTTCAAGAACTTTACAGGAATAATAAAGTGTGAAGATCCAAACCCCAGTCTTTACACGTTTATTGGTAATTTTGAGTATGAACGACAAGTTTATCCTCTTGATCCTAGTCAGATTCTTCTTAGAGATTCAAAGCTCAGGAATACAGCTTATGTATATGGAGTTGTGATATTCACTGGTTTTGATAGCAAAGTCATGCAGAACTCAACAAAGTCTCCTTCAAAAAGGAGCAAAATAGAGAAAAAAATGGACAAAATTATATACATCCTTCTCAGCCTTCTTTTACTGATTTCATCCATTAGCTCAATTGGCTTTGCTGTGAAGATAAAGCTTCAAATGCCAGACTGGTGGTACATGCAACCCAGGAATCCTGATAATGATAGTCTCTATAACCCTGATCAGCCCAGCAAGTCAGGACTAGCTCATCTCGTCACTGCCCTCATCCTTTATGGGTATTTAATACCCATTTCTCTCTATGTCTCAATTGAGATTGTGAAGGTGTTTCAAGCAAGGTTCATTAACCAAGACATACAGATGTATGATGAAGAATCCGGCAATACTGCTCAAGCACGAACATCAAACTTAAACGAGGAGTTAGGTCAGGTTGACACGATCCTCTCTGATAAGACTGGCACCTTGACCTGTAATCAGATGGATTTTCTGAAATGTTCCATTGCTGGTACTGCATATGGTGTACGTTCAAGTGAAGTTGAACTTGCTGCAGCAAAACAGATGGCTATGGATCTTGAGGAGCAGGATACACAAATAACTAATGGTTCGAGGTATAGAAAAAGTGCACATAATTCATGGGAGGATAGCAGAGGAGGTCCAGAAATTGAACTTGAGAGTGTTATTACTTCTAAAGGTGAAAATGATCAGAAGCCAGCAATAAAGGGATTTAGTTTTGAGGACAACAAGCTCATGAATGGAAATTGGTTGAAAGAGCCCAATACAGAGGTCATTTTGCTATTTTTCAGGATACTAGCAATTTGTCAGACAGCTGTTCCTGAGCTGAATGAAGAGACTGGTATGTTTACTTATGAAGCAGAGTCACCTGATGAAGCGGCCTTTCTTGCTGCGGCAAGAGAATTTGGTTTTGAATTTTGTAAACGAACTCAATCAAGTGTGTTTATTCGTGAAAAATATGCACACCCAGGACAATTGATTGAAAGGTGAGGTTGCAAATTGACAATTCCCTGTTTATATATGCCTTTTTTCCATCACTTTAATAAAAGGTATCTTAACATCTTAAATGTATCCTGGGAATCTTGCAGAGAGTTCAAAATTCTCAATTTGTTGGAATTTACAAGCCAAAGGAAGCGAATGTCTGTCATCGTGCGGGATGAGGATGGTCAAATTCTACTCCTGTGCAAAGGTGCTGATAGGTTAGGCCTGCAACTGTCTCTTACTTGGTCTTTTCTAATCTTTAGCAATCGATTGTTAAAGCATCCAGAACCTTCTCCTGTGGCCTTAATAGGAAATTTAGGGGAAAAAAGAAGTAATTTATTGCATTGTAATGCTTTCTCCTGCTTGAATTATGCAGTATAATATTTGATAGATTATCAAAGAATGGAAGAATGTATGAAACAACCACTGCTAAGCATTTGAATGACTACGGAGAAGTTGGGTTGCGTACATTGGCACTTGCTTATAAAAAGCTTGATGAGTCCGAGTATTCAGCATGGAACAATGAGTTTATCAAAGCCAAAACTTCTATTAGTGCTGACAGAGAAGCAATGCTTGAGCGAGTTGCAGATATGATGGAAAAGGATCTGATTCTTGTTGGTGCTACTGCAGTGGAAGACAAATTGCAAAAAGGGGTACATGATAAGATTGTCTTAGAGACATAATTAAGATGTTCCTTTTTGTTTTGTTTCTGCTTATTTCCATTTTTTTTCTCTCAAGGTGCCCCAGTGCATAGACAAACTTGCACAAGCTGGTCTCAAGATTTGGGTTTTGACAGGGGATAAGATGGAAACTGCAATCAACATAGGGTTTGCCTCTTAAGATTCTACATACAAGTTTCTTTGTAATCTATGTTTACTTTATTTCAGAAGCTATAAATTTCTGCTTGTGCATGATGCAGATTTTCATGTAGTTTACTCCGTCAGGGCATGAAGCAGATCTTCATAACTGTAATGAACTCAGATGCAGTAGCCCAGGAATCAAAGCAGGTGAAATACTAGGTGAAAGAGTACAGCATTTTCCTTTTAGGGACTTGATTTCCTTTCATGCCTGAGATTTTTGCTATTCATCATCACACAGGCTGTGAAAGAGAACATTTTGATGCAAATCACCAATGCCTCTCAAATGGTCAAGCTGGAAAAGGATCCGCATGCTGCATTTGCATTAATTATTGATGGAAAAACCCTATCCTATGCTCTAGAGGATGATATGAAGCATCAGTTCTTAGCGTTGGCTGTTGTCTGTGCATCTGTCATATGCTGTCGTGTATCTCCCAAGCAGAAGGCACTAGTATGGATTTTTTACCTTAATCAGTGGACTTTCTTCCAGATTGTATTTTCTTGTCTTGAATCATCAAACTGACAATGCCTATACAAAGAAATACACATCTCTTTGTTGTATTTTAATTTATTCAATCTGCTGATATAGGTAACAAGATTAGTGAAGGAAGGAACTGGAAAAACCACGTTAGCGATAGGTGATGGTGCAAACGATGTTGGGATGATTCAAGAAGCTGACATTGGAGTTGGTATCAGTGGGGTGGAAGGCATGCAGGTTGGTAACATGTCTAAATGATTCCTTCGGCATGCAGCATCTACAAAATGATATTGCCTTTTTCTCTGAGAAGAAAACTTGGAGACATTCTATGTTTGCTTGCTGTTATTTCCAGCTGTTTCTGGGCAGTATCTGTAACTTTTGTTTTTGCAGTTTCCAAATTTCATGTCTTGCAGATATTGAAATTGGGTTGGACACGTGTGACATAATACTTGTCTTCCATCTTTAGTCTTAAATTGGAACTGAGATCAAAATATTATGCTGAGCTTTTATTTTATTTTCTGCCTTCCAATTTCACCACTTTCTCATAACTTCTTGTGGTTGTCTAGTGAAGAAACAGAGCATCAAGTTTTACTTATACATGCAAGCTTCTTAATATTCCAGTGAAGCTTATGAGTTTTCTAATGGATTTACAGGCTGTGATGGCAAGTGATTTTTCTATTTCCCAGTTTCGTTTTCTTGAAAGACTTTTAGTAGTCCATGGACACTGGTGCTACAAGAGAATTGCTCAGATGGTAATAATCAAGAGACTGTAATAATCAAGAGACTATCTCATATTTCCCTTTATCATTTGTATTTTTGTACCCACTGCACTGACATGTGCGCGCCGCATGCTTAGTTGATCTCTTTTTGTTTGTTTCATTAAATGGGTTCTTTTGCTTTCAGATTTGCTATTTTTTCTACAAAAATATAGCATTCGGCCTTACCCTTTTCTACTTTGAGGCATTCACAGCCTTTTCTGGGCAATCAGTTTACAATGACTGGTACATGCTATTGTTCAATGTCATTCTTACCTCATTGCCTGTCATATCACTTGGAGTTTTCGAACAAGATGTGTCTTCTGAGGTCTGCTTACAGGTTTGTCCCATTAATCACTTGGCTATTTTTATGCAACTTTCCCCATTTACCAGTTATCTCTCTGCCATGATAATAATGTTATTTCTTCATTCTGCAGTTCCCAGCATTGTATCAGCAAGGGCCTAAAAATTTGTTTTTTGATTGGTATAGAATACTTGGGTGGATGGGTAATGGTCTCTATACCTCTCTCGTCATTTTTATCCTCAATATCATGATCTTTTATAACCAAGCATTCCGCGCTGAAGGCCAAACTGCTGATATGGCTGCCATGGGTGCTACTATGTTCTCTTGCATAATCTGTGCTGTAAACTGCCAGATTGCGCTCACAATGAGCCACTTTACATGGATACAACACCTCTTTGTCTGGGGAAGCGTCGCCACTTGGTACTTGTTTCTATTACTTTTTGGGATGTTGCCTCCATATTATTCAGAGGATGCCCACAAAATTTTAGTTGAAGCTCTTGGTCCAGCACCTATCTACTGGTGTACCATCCTCTTGGTAACAGTCGCATGTATTCTGCCCTACCTTGCTCACATATCATTCCAAAGATGTTTCAATCCGATGGATCATCATATCATCCAAGAAATCAAGTACTATAAGAAGGATGTTAAGGATCAACACATGTGGAGAAGGGAACGATCCAAGGCAAGACAAGAAACCAAGATTGGGTTCACAGCAAGGGTAGATGCAAAGATCAGACAACTGAAAGGGAAGCTGCAGAAGAAGTCTTCAACCTTGATCTTGCCAAATCGTATGCCTTCCCCGTGTTAATGAAGTCCATTATTTTTTCTGCTTGCTTTTGGAAAATTTGTAGGGTTTTTTGGCCTTCTGCAGTTGCTTCCATAGCCTTTTTTATTAGTTTCTTAGTAATTCTTTATCCAGTTATAGTGGGTTCGTGCAAGCCCCCAGTTCGTTACACAAAAAGCAATCCGAGTATTGTATGTACACTAACTGTATGATTTGAGAAGATAAACTGCTTGTGACAATAGTTGAGAGATTTAACGCTTTTGCTTCCTCGTCTTCACCCTGTAACTTCAGATATAAAGAATATACCAGTAATTATGCTCTGTGAGTTGCGTAACATTTTTGAATGTGCTATTTACTTTGCATTTTCTTGACATTCTTTCAACTTATATTAGTTTAGCAATGGAGATGGTTCTTCGTCTTGCTGGTTAATAAATTTGTAATTACCACTGACAAATAAGGGAGCAAGAACACGGGGACCATTAATACAGGTGCTCCTTGTCTTGCTCTTCGTCTTCAAAGCTCATACTCTCATAGACATTCTTTACTACTCGAAAGAAAAGACTTGGAACATTTCACTCCTTTACTCACTCTCATACCCTGAAAAGCATGTGGACTGGACTCTCTTGATGACAAAACTTGGGGTTAAAGGTTCATGAAGGCATTCCTGTTTGTTTTTGCGATTTTGTAAGAAAGAAAACCTGCACACATTGTCTCTCCCCGTCTATGATCGGTCCATGAAGGCAAGATGAAGAGTTAAAATCAAAGAGTCCCACTGCGTTCCCATGATGACCTAACTTTTAATAATCAAGTTAAATTTTAATTAATTTGATAATACTATAAAAAATAAAATAATAAAAAAATAAAAAAAATATTGTTTTGGACAAAGCTAAGTTAACACGTGAAATTCATGACTTGAACATGAAATATGTCAAGATTTCATATTCATTGTGCATTTCAAATCATGAGGTCAGGATTATTTAATAGAAAAATACTGACAAAAATTAAAAATAAAATTACATAAATTAAGAGACAAATATAAATTAAGATATTTAATAAAGCAATATAAGTTATTTAATTGGTGTGTTTAATGAATTTGTTTATTAAAATCAATTTGTAATAGAAATTGATAAACACATAAAATATATTGAATAAAAAAAAGGAAAAAAAAATAATATGTAAGGTTTCATACATTAAAAATATTATAAAAAAAGCTTTTTAAGTTTATAAAAAAAATTAATTTATATGAAATATATATAAAAAAATTACAGATGAATCATATTAACCTCATGAAAAATTAAAAATACTCAATATAATTAAAATATAATCGCTATTTAAAAAAGACTAAATAAGCTAAAAAAATTGACATAGGAGAGGTATTAACTAAAAAAAATTAAAAATATTTTAAAAACATACATTAAAAAAGGTATTAATTCGAAAACAAATACAAAAAAAAAAGCCCAGGCCTGCGCGTTTGGTCCTGCTATTTTTTTCCTTTTTGAAAGGGGTCGACGACACGTTGCCTGCTGTGACAAATAACGTGTCGTTTGCTAGCTTATATTCTGGCCACCACTATGGTGGCTGGAAAATCAGGTTTATGAAAAATCTTTTTTTCAACTCATTTCAACCACAAAACACCTTATAAACACTATTGGAACACCAAAAAACCAACCTATCAACCTTTTAAATCTCAAAATACGGTCCAAACCACCAAATCAAACCGAAAAAAATATTGCATCCTTGACCTAGATTTGGTTTTTTGGGTTATATTAAGGTTTAAAATAACCAAAATAAGACTCCCTTCATCTAGTAGAACTTGTTGGCACTAATTTTAATATGTTTGGTGGTCGGAACTGTCATTAATGAAGAGCTTTCTCTCTTTTCGTTAGAACCTGACAACTCCTCTCTCTTTTCCTATGAAAAAAAACTGAAAAATAAAAAAAATAAAGTTTGATATCAAAATGTATTTTTTAAAGATTAAAGGAACTGGTCACCTTATAACAAAAAAAGATGAGGGGGCTAAAATGTACTTCACAAAATGTTTTGAAAGCGCCCACCTATCTTACTTGTGCTTTTCACTTAAGACCTCTATTTTTCAATTCAACCTCCCTAAAAATAAAAATGCAATTGAATGTTAATTTGGGATAAAAAGAGCTTAATTGTGTAAAGAAAAGTTTTAGGATAAAGTTGAGAATTTTGAAAAACAATCATTGTTTCAATCCACGATGATTTGTGAAAAAGTGAATAGTGATTTTATACATAGTAAAAAACATCACACACTTTACATTTTGTTAACTAGATTGATACCCGTGCTACGCTACAAGTACTTACTATTTTTCTAGTAAAATATTGCCCTCATGACCCTGGTCATCATACTGGAAGTACTATACATAAAAAACTCATGAAGCCCTATCCCTAGGAAATAAAACATTTTTGGTTGACTCGAAAACAAATAGAAAAAAAAATGCAAAAAAATAGTAAGTAAAAGAATGAGGGTTAAAATAATAATAAAAAATTAAAGGGAAACAATAAATTTTCATTTTCAGAGTTAAATTGAAAATAATAAAAACATTAAAAAAAGAAAAAAAATCAAAAGAACGAGGACCAAAATAACAATAAAAAAAAAATACACAATTAACTTTGATTGAAGGGTGAAGTTAAAAACAATAAAATTTTTATAAAAGGGTCAAAAAATTAAAATAATAAGGATCAAATTGAAAATACCAATATACATAATAAAAAAAACTGAACATGTAGAATTTTTCAATGTATTTTTTTTCATAAAAAATATTAAATGTAAATCCAAAAACTTATGAATGCATCTAATTACATAAATTATAATCTATTTTGTAAATAAATTAAAAAAAGCCATCAACTATAAATAAAAACATAATTAGAAAAATTAAATGATAAATATAAATCAAGATATTTAATATTACAATATGGGTCATTTACCTGGTTGTGTTTAATGAATTTATTTATGAAAATTAATTTGTAATAGAAATCAACACACATAAAAATTATTGAATAAAATAAAAGGAAAGAAATTCTATACAAGGTTGCACATATAAAAAACATTGTAAAAATTATTTTAAAAAATACATCTAAAAAATTAGTAATTTTAAAAAATATATATATAAAAAGAAAAGAAAAGAAAGAGGTTAGGCAATGTGGGCTTGGTAAGCCAGGTCAAGCACATGGCCGATAAAGAAAAGCCTTGCGTGGGCCTACAAGTCCAGACTCATGCGCCCTCACCTTTATTTTTTTTCAAGTTAATGAGGCGGATAACACGCCGTCCATAATTGCCTAGAATCCAACCACTATAGTGACCAGAAAAACAAAGCTCTTGTTTTTTCAACATAAAAATCTATTTTCAACCGATTTTTGATCGAAATACCTAGGAAACACCTTTGGAACCTTGTTAAACCAATCCATAGCCTTCAAAACTGCAAAAAATTCCCCAAAACCCATAATTAACCTGAAACAAAAATTTTTTCAAAGCTCATATATGTTTTTTAGGTGTTTTCAAGGTAAAACAAAACACTTAATCTTAACTCCTCTTATCATATGAAATCATTTAACACAGAAATTGACTGTTTTAATGGTTGAAATCATCGCTAACGACAACTTTCCCTCTGTTAGCCGGAATCTAGCGACCCCTCTCCCTCCTTTACCAAAAAAGGACTAAAAAAGATCAAATAAAGTATGATACCAAAATATAATGTTTAAAAATTATAGTGATCGATTACCTAATAGCTTAAAAAGATGGGAGACTAAAATAAACTTTTCAAACATATTGTACTTGTGTTATTCACATAAGCCCTCTTTCTATCAATTCAAACCTTACCCTTCAAAAAATATTCAATTGGGCTTTAATTTGGATTAAAAAAGGCTCAATTGTGTGAAAGCAAAGTTCGAGGATCAAATTGAAATTTTTCAAAAATTTCATTACTAAAATCAACAATAAAATATGAGAGGGTGAATAGTAAATTAGCTACAATAAAAAAGCCACATGATTTATAGTTTTCATAATTCAATTTGACGTGACATAAAACTAATATCGTCAATTTTTTAGATAAAAGACTAGAAATTGCATATGAATTAAAAACTAACAAAAAAAAAAACTTATTAATGATAACTTCTTTATTGAAAATATAAAAAAACCTTCCTTGATAAGAACCAACAAGGCACGGTTAAATACAGAAGTTAAATATAGTTTTTTTAATAAATATCTATTACTTGGAATGTCTTAATTGTTGTCACCCTTTTTATGAAATATGTTATTGAGTTTTTGTAATTGTCGAGGGCAGAAGAAGCTAACGTGGTGTAGATATTGAAATTGCAAATACTTATTCATTTAATTATATAAGGTTGTTAGGTTTCAAGGGGGAAAACTTTTAAATTAAAGTACAATGAAAAGAATATATAACTATACAAGTAAAACCAAAAAGGGAAAACACATAATTGGATTGAGTTTATAGATGGTTGTAGTAAAAATAAGAAATTCATCTCCTTCTAATTATCTAATACAATTAAATAACTTGTGAATATTATCTATCTACATTCACTGTCCACCTCTTCTTTCCTTTTTCAATTTAGTCATTTTTTTTATTTCCCTTCTTCTTTCTTTCAATATTTTTTTCAATTTCATCCTCATATATTTTTTTAAAATATCTGGGTTGTCTTTGGACCGACCAAGTTAACTAGATCATGTCAGAACAACTTTCACATGGTTTAATTTTGAACCCAAGCTAAGTAAGGAGTCGAATCGAGATGGTTTTATCCTTTCAATTCCACCTTTTTTTTTCTTAGTTTTGTTCTTAGACTTTTTTTATTAGTTGACTAGGTTTTCTTTGGACTACCCAAGTTGATTGATTCATATTGGGAAAACTTCCACAAGGTTTAATTTTAAACCTGGGCAGGCAAGAAGTTGGATCAAGAGGTTTCTTTAGTGGATTTTATCTCTCTCTCTCTCTCTCTCTTTTTATCAATTCCATTCTCAAACTTTTTTACTAGTCGGTCGATTTGTCTTTAGACTTGCTAAGTCAATTGAGTCATGTCAGGTCAACTTCCACACAATTTAATTTTAAACTCAGGTTAGGTAAGAAGTTGGATAAGAGATTTTCAAGGGTTGACCCACTAGACTAGATTTAATGACAATGGCAAATAGTTCTATATGGCCTCTATATATTTTTTATTACGTTATAAAAAAAATTGATCCGACCAACAGTGTGACGTAGGCCTGTAAACTAGTTTTATCTATAAAATGAAGGGAACCCTCAAATTAGTCCTTAATGTATTTACTATTGGGCACCTAAACATCATACATATAGCGAAAATAATGAAACAAAATTATTTAGGAGTCTAGAGTTGTCTATGGATTTATTATATGAAGATCTGATCTTCTTCAGCTTTGAATAATTCTTTAAATGTTAGGCTGTCACAAAATACAAATTATCTAATTGATAGCCTCCAATAGTAATCCACACAAACTACTAGTGAGAAATTTTCTAAATTCCTATTTAGGAGAGATGGACTGTTAAGCTTGGAGTGCTAGTTCTTTATTCTATGATTTAGTTTTTTGGTCTAACAAACAACAACTTAAAAATAAAAGGCATAGCTTACTATTTATAGGAAAATTTGAAAACCCTATAAATTGATAAAATATCAATTTATCTCTTGAATAATATTCATATATTAATTCAAGACAATTTTATAAATTAACTTAATCAAGTCCTTACTTGATTTTTCTAGGTCTACAATTATAATCCTTGTATATTTTATTTCTTAATTTCTAAAATATATTTTATCAAGTCATACTTAATTAAATCATCCCATTTTAATTTCTAATTAATAGTTCTTAATGTGTGTGACCCATTAGGTTTCTAATACATTGGCTCAAATATAAATTATAATTATAATTAAATTTATTAAATAATTTAATTTATTATCAATTTAACAATTGATTAATTTATATTTAAAGATCAGATGCTTCACCTAATAATGTGTTATAATTCTTCAAATATTAAAAAAATCTTCTCATTCCACCTTAGCCAAAGATTTCTCAGTCAATACTATTTAAGAACATATGAAATATTTTTCCTAATTCACCTAGGATGATGAATCTTCTCTTGATCATTCAAGTACCTTTTTATAGTTCATATCATACTCAATGTCTGCCCCTTTATTACCTCGATTAGGATAACATGTAATAAGATCAAAGCATAACATTCTCTATATAAAATATAATACATGTCTAAGGAGTACTTACACAACCATCATGTGAGCCTTTCATAAACATAGATGATCTCTCTATATGGAATTCTCATGTGGGTCAGTTCAGTGTACATGTCTTATGACAAACACCTACATATTAGTTTTAGGTATCTCTTATACCTCATCTTCTAAGAACAACTGCTTCTTTTCATAAATGAAATAGCATAATATATATCGGTCTCTACAATTCTAATAAATATCTAGTATTTAAGAGAGCATTGACTGAGAACTTTTTATGAACAATACTTTGATGCAATAAGAATCTCATAATTTTAACAATTTTATAATCTCATTTGCAAAATATTTCTATCACATGAATTTTATCTTTACTCTAAATTTATAAATCAAATATTAGATTCATTAATCTAATATTATATGAATACTAAAGATAAATTAAGCCTTTATTAATAATAAATATGTATTTAAATGAATATAATAATCCATATGTAACCAACCAATTGGATACAGGGCATATTAAACTAACAATCTCTCACTTTCACTAAAGTAAATCTCTGATGTATCTAATACCATATTGCTCCATATAGCATTAATGCTTCTGCATGGATAATGACTTAGAGAAATTTATAAATTCTTTTTGGTGGGTACTCACTCTATCTTTACATCTTTCATTTCATTGATTTATCAAATCAAATTGAATTTTTAAATACTTGTTTGGATCATTGATTAGACTTTGGTTCATTTGCTTACACAATAGATTCATTGTTATCACAATACAGGGCGATTGGATCAACAATCCTAGGAACCAACCAAGTTTATTGATGAACTTCTTGATTTAAACAACCTTTTTATTTTCTTAAATGTGGAGGTGTCCACTTATTCAGTTGTAGAATCATTCGTGCTCTCTTTTTTGGGACTCTTCCAACTAAGAGCATTACCATATAATGTAAAACATATATTGACTGGTTTTTACTATTTTTCCAACATTTCAATGAAAAATCTTAATTCAAACAATTTTAAACTTGTAGTTTATCTTCTCCATTGATGGATCCTATAGCCAAGTATAAGATAAAATTTTCATCATATCTCTCTCAATATGTGTCTTAAAACACATATTTTTGGAGGGAGGTGTTCCATGTCAAATATATAAAAATATTATCTTAGATTCTTTCATGCTAAGCTATTTTAACATCTAGTCTATATGCATGGATTGGGATAATCAAAACAACCTTCTAGATCTATCTCTATAGACTTTTATATCCAATATAAAGGTTGCTTCTCCCAATTTCTTTATGGAGAAATTATTGGACAACAAAAAATTTACTAATTAAAGTAAAGATATATCATTTTTTAACAATAATATGTCATCTATATATAATATTAGGAAAATAACACAACTCTTACTAACTTTTTGTAAACACAAGGTTTATCCATATTTTTGATGAAATCAAATATGTTGATTATACTATCAAAATTGGATATTCCTAATCCTTGAAATTGCATTGTGTATTTGTACATTGCCTTTCATGTTAGTCTTTTTTTAAAAAACCCACTTAGATCCATTGGGTTTTATACCTTCAGGTGGATCAACCAACTTAACTTGGTTGATACATGAAGTCCATAGTTTCAAGTCATTTTTTAGAATAAATATCATATATTACTTTCAAGTAATTGGCAGGCTCATCAATTATGAGCAACATGTCATTCATAGTTTCCATAAGAGGTCCTTATCTAATTGATGCATGACATGTCATACTAAAATTATAAAGATTTTATGTTTCTTATGGTTCAAGCTAAACATCTAATATTTTAGCCTTGAGAATATATTTTATTTGGATATAGTGTTCTAAGAGGTGTAAAGAATCTCATTCTCTTTTAGATAATCATTGAAATATTTGCTCAAATATTACCCACCTCGATTCAATTAAAGTTTCTTAATACTTATTCCAATATATATTTCAATTTTATTGTAGTTTATATTAAACCTGAGCATATTAAATTCAGGTATATACAAACCATTCATATAATTATCGAGTCCATAAAAACATCATTATTATAAAAAGAACAAGCAAAACAAATAACTAGTTCCTACAACTAATACGACAACCCTTGCTTCATTATTGAGTTGTAGGTTCACTTTGCCTTCAACTAGTCTTCTACTTTTCTTTTAGTTCCTACATATAATTGCAAATGTGAAAACCACATTCAATACATAATACCTAAGAATTACAATGCAAAGTAATAAGATAGTTTCCAATTCTAAACATATCTGAAGTAAAAGCTTTTTTGTCGTTATAATTGCAAGATATTCCTTGCAATTCTTCCTCGAATGTCTTTCCTTACCACAATGATGACAAGTGCCTTTGTTTTTCTTGATGCCCTAGTAGATTTGTTTGCTTTAGAGACAACACCTTTATTCTTCTTATCCTTCTCTTAGACATTCTAGAAAACTAACTAAAAGAACTAAGCCTTTTTTCTTCTTAAGAGCCCTTCAACAATCTTAAACATATTAAGCAATTCTAACAATCTATTATCCAACTTGTTCATATGATAATTCATAATGAATTATGAAAAGCTTCGGGTAATGACTCCAAAACCAAGTCAACACTTAACTTATGGTCAATGACAAAACCCAATTGACCTAATTTCTCAATATAGCCAATCATTTACCAAACATGGGTATTCATTGAAGAAATCATCTTATAACGGAATAATTTCTTAGAGATCTCATACCTCTCAGTCCTATTGATCTCATCAAACAATTATTTAAGATGCATAGTCATAGTATAAACATTCATATTCTCATATTATTTTTGAAGTTCAGGTGACATACTAGCTAACACCACATATACAATCTGTTCATCATCATCAACATGGCATTGATGTTCATTTTTAACTTTTTCTTCAGCATCATTGACAATTATATTTGGAATTGGATTTTCTAGAACATACACTCTTTTTTCTTACTTGAGAACAATTCTCACATTTTGATGCCAATCTGATGCGAACCTCTTGATCATATGGTCAAGCAACCCCCAACGAAGATGATATTTCCTTAAGAAAGCTAAAAATTAGATTTGAGAAGTGTAACACAATGAAAACTTGTCCCAAGAAACCAATACTATTGGAATTGAATCAAATAAAGCCACAAGGTCAGTTATACCTTGATAAGTTAGATTTAATTTTTATCCCATCAAAGATAACATGTTGCATCACGCAAAACACAAGTTTATTTTATAAATCCTTGACCAGGTGTTTTTCATCATACAAAATGCTTATATAATGCTTCAAATAACTCTAATAAATCCCTATATGTGGACTGATTTGAGTCCACTTATAAAATTGATTCAAATAAGTAATAATAAATCAAAGACTAAAAAGAAAATAATAAAAATCTGAAATTAATATCCTAGATATGTTAGAATAAGATTTGCCATCTCTAAGAAGTCCCAAATAAACTATAAAATCTGAACTTAATGTGGAATTAATTATGAAGTCTTCTTGTTGTGCATGGTTTCCTTGTTTTACATGGATAATTAATGAAGGAAATCTCCCTCATTTATACCTGCCAATTTAGTTTCCTTTCTAAATTAGAAGAATCATTAATTAATCCTTCATAACTTAGGAAATCAAATCTAGCAGCCCCCTAGCATCCTTTATTGATAAATATTCTCCTAAATAATAGAAAAAATACTGAACGAAATTTTCTTGAATTTTAGGAGAATATTTTATTGATTTGATCAACATTTTAATTAACTCAAGCCAACTTTAGACCCCATGTGACCTAAACCTATATTCATTAATAGGGACTAAATCAAACCCAAAATACACTATAAATAAACTTTCTTTGTTGCCCAAAAAATCCCATGTATAGCCTATCCTGATCTGACCAATTTACCTACTAAAAGAATTGAGTTGAACCCATCATCCATAAGAATCCCAATCTAACCGTATGCATCCCTAGGTAAAACCCATCATGAAAAAACCAAGGTTGAACCATATACTAAACCATATCAACAACCAATCTCAAACACATAACAAAATGCTTATTATAAAAAAATCCAAGGTTGAACCTAAACCGTATCATTCATTCTTTCTTCAAGAAGATTCACCCTCAAATCTTGAATATGATTAGTAGTGACTTCATGAGCCTTTTGTTTAAGCCTTCAGAAATCCCTTATTGCTAACACATTTTTCCAACAACATTGTATGGAAGTAGTGATTGATAATAATTTCAAATAAGCACACCGTACTAACCACTTGTATACATATTTTTGAATGATAATCATAGCGGCTCTCCTTTATCTTTTATTCTTTTAGCGTTGTACCTCTTTTCCCATGAAGCTTGAAGTTCACAGAATAATCTTCTACACTTATCAATTTTCCCTTTCAGAATACAAAACGCTTATATAATACTTCAAATAACCCTAATGGATCCTCATATAGGACTGAGTGAGTTCACTTACAAAATTGTCCTAAATAAATAATAATAAACCAAAGACTAAGAAAAAATAATAAAAAAAATAAAAATCCAAAATTAATATCCTAGATATGCTAGAATCAGATTTGTCACCCCTAAGAAGTCCTAAATAAACTAGGAAATTTGATTTGAATATGGAATTAATTTTGAAGTCTTTTTGCCTTATTGTGCTTGATTTCCTTGTTTTACATGAACAATTAATGAAGCCCTCTTTTATACCTGTCAATTTAGTTCTCTTTCTAGCTTAGAAAATTAGATCTAGTAGCCCTCATAACATCCTTTGTTGATTAGAAAACTTACTTCTTTGTTGATAAATATTCTCCTAAATAATAGGGAAAATAATGAACGATATTTTCTTGAATTTTAGGAGAACATTTTGCTAATTTAAGTCCTTGTAGAATTAGAAAATCAACCTCAAACAGATCTGATTTGATCCCAAGATCTTAATTAACCTAAGCCAACTTTGGACCTCAAATGGTCCAAACTCATTCATTAATAGGGACCAAATTAAACCCAAAATACACTCCAAATAAACTTTCTTTACTGCCCAAAAACATTTCATGCATAACTTGTCCTGATCTAGCTGAATTACTCATCAAAAGAATTGGGTCGAACCCATCATCCATAAGAACCTCAATTTGACTGAATGCATCTCTAGGTAAAAACCCATCATGAAAAACCCAAGATTGAACCATATACGAAACAATATCAACAAGCAATCTCAAACACATAACAGAATGCTTACTATAAGGAATCCAAGGTTGAATCTGAACTATATCACAATCCAAGAAATTTGGTCCAAACAATATGTTAGCATGAAATATTATTTATAGGAATATGTTATTACTCATTTTGATTTACCAACCTATTTATATAAGATAAAGAGTATTAGTTTCATGCACATATATTTAAATTTCAAATTTAGATAAGGTCTTTAATTTTTAATTTTGTCTCCAACTATTTTCTTGCAAATTAATAGCTCTCGATATTAATTCAGAAAATCTTGCTTAGATTTTTCTAGTGGGCTAGGATCTCATTTAATTCATCTAACCTTGAGTGACTCAACAAATTAAATTAACTTAAATTAGATAATAACATAGTTTATCAATCACATCTCTATGTGACTCCTAGATCAGTTAGGTGATAACTCTTTATCTAAACATATCTTATATGTTTTACCTAACCTATGCCTCTAACCTCTTTATCTAACCTATTTTGTACCTGGTGAGGCAACAACGGTTGCTGCCTTTCCCACAATAGCAAGCACTAGTAGCTTTAGCACTGCCGTTGGTGGCGTTGCCACCTTTTGTTTTAGAATTCTAGCCAGAATACTAGATTCAAATTATCTAGGCAGATCTAGCCGAAATAGTAGCCATTCGTTTTTTTAAAAAAATTTTTGAAAAATCATGAAGGAAAATTAGTTTTAGGAAAAATAATTTTTACACATAAAATTAATTCGAAATTAACACCAATAACAATTAAAATAAGTAATCAACAACTCTAATTGTCTAATGATGACTCTATTGCCATTGTTAGGTTCTCAAATATCATGCACGCAGTGGAAACAATAAAACAAAATTATTTGGGATTCCTTAGGAACCTATTAGACAGATTTAGAGTTATTTAAGTATTTATTATATGAAGATCTTATCTTTTTTGGCTTTAAATAATTTTTTAAAGGCTAGGTTGTCGTAAACCACAAACCATGCAATCGTTCAGCCTCTAATGGTAATCCATACGAACTACCAGTGAGAAATCTTCTAAATCTCTATTTAGGAGAGAGAGATTGATATGCCTATAAACAACAAGCTCTATATTCTATTACTTATGTAGTTTTTCTATTTAACAACAACTCAAAAATAAGAGGCATAACTTACTATTTATAAGGAAATCTGAAAAACCCTATTAATTAGCAAAATATCAATTTGCTCCCTGAATAATATCAATATATTAATTCAATCAGGTCCTTACTTGATTTTTCCAGGTCTAGAATTATAGTCCCTGTATATTTTAGTCCTTAATTTCTAAAATATATTTTAATCAAATCATACTTAATTAAATCATTCTAGTTTAATTTCTAACTAATAGTTTTTAATGTGTGTGACTTATTAGCTTCCTAATATGTTGGCCCAAATATAAATATAAATATAAATTCTAATTCTAATTCTAATTAAATAGAATTAAATGATTTAATTTATTATCAATTCAATAATTGATTAATTTATATTTGAAGATCATGTGCATCGTCTAGAAACATGTCATGATCCCCTAAATATTAAAAAGATCATTAGTGATTTGACTTAACCTTTTAGTGACCAGTTTCTCAGTGTAATTAATATCCTTTCATCAATAATGTTCTGATTTAACATTAAAGCATGAAGTTTGTCTGTCATTTTAAATCATGTTTGTTCTCTATATAATAGTCTTTGATCGTTTGAATAGTATTTGAAACTCTTTTCAAGTCTCATTTCACCTTATTTGGGGATTTCTCAGTCAATACTACTTAAAAACAAATGAAATGTTTTTTATAATTCAACTAAAATGATGAATCCTTTCTTTATCACTCAAGTACTTTCATATAGTTTATGTTATACCTAATGTTTGCTCATTTTTTACCACAATTAAGATAACATATAACAGAATCAAAAACATATATTCTCTATATAAGATAATTTAGTGATCTCAAGTCTAAGGATCACTTACACAATCGTCATATGAGCCTTTCATAGATATAGGTGCTCTCTCTATATGAAATTCTCATGCGGGTCGGTTCAGTGTGCATATCCTATGACAAACACTTACATATTATTTTTAGGTATCCCTTATACTTCAACTTATAAGAACATTTGCTTTTTTTTTATAAAGAAAATAACATAATATGTACTTATCTCTACGACTATAATAAATGTTTAGTATTTAAGAGAACATCGACTATGAACATTTTAGAAACAATGCTTTGATACAATAAGAATCTTATAATTATAACAACTTTATAATTTTCTTTACAAAACATTTTTGTCCCATGAACTTTATCTTTACTCTAGATTCATAAATCAAATATTAGATTCATTAATATAACATTATATGAATATTAAAGATAAATTAACTCTTTATTAATAATAAATATATATTTACATAAATAAAATAATATCATGTGTAACCCACCAATTAGCCTTATTCTTATTATTGCTATTTATTTTGTCTGGGATAGTTTTTAGAATTGATATTTTTTCATCCTCCCACAATTTTTTTCCTATCAAATTTGGGCTTTATTTTTTTAATTGCTATTTTTTTTTTACTTTGACAAGTTTATATATTTGATATTTTTTTCGGTTTTATCTTTCAACATTAAATTGGTTGTAAATAAGTGAGTCTTCTAAATCGAATAGGTAGGTCTGATATTTAATGGATTGCGAGTTTGAGAAATTAACTTAAGTTTAGAATATTTATTCGAGTTTGCTTGTTTTTATTTTTTTTTTTTAACTTATGTTTTTTATTTTATTTTTCAATGTTTATTTGATTTTTGATTGGGCCCTGTTATGTTTTCTTTTATTTGCTTTCTATTGAATTTTTTATAGATTTTGAAAATAATTCTGATTATCTCTTCCTTTAATATTAAGTTGTTTGGTGATTAAAATTTATAATTTTATTCAATTTGCTTTCACTGAGATTACCCTAGTTTAGCAAAAAAATCTGTTGTTGTCAATTTTTTTTTCATTATAATTTTTATTTATATTATTAAATCAATTAAACTTATTAAATCTAGTTAAGTCAATAACCTGTGTCAATTTTTTTTTGATTTTTTAGGAATGCGTGCTTCATTTTAATATTCTTTTATGTTGGAAAAAAATTGGTGGCACAACAGTTAGCGTGGGTCATCAATCTAGTATATGTGTATAGTTAATAAACTACAAATTTTTTTGACAATAACTACATGTTTATAAAAATTTAATTTTTTAAATTTTAAATAATTTTAATATAATGATATTAAAAATAAAAATTTATTATACTAATATTTTTTTAAAAAAATTAAAAAATAATCATTACAATAATACTATGTACCCTCTACTACCTAAAATGATAATAAGTTTCGCTTTAAATATAAAGAGCAGCGGTGGTCACACCAGAACTAGCATTATCATACCACATACAACTAGCGATCAACAACAATAATAAGAAAAAACAAGAAGAAAAGAGAATGCCTCCTCTCTCTCCCTCTCCATCTTTCTCTTCCTCTCTCAAAACAAAATTAAGGAGAGAGAAAAATTAAAAAAAAAAAGAGAAGAAATTATCCTTTTTTATCCCACCCCGCCCCCCCCCCCACCGGTTTTTTTTGTTTGCCTTCCTTCATATCCCAATCTCCCCCCCGATGTTCTATTAGATTTTCCTTACCATCACCGTCACTGTCTCTCTCTCTCTTGATTTGTTTCTTTGTTTAATTAAAATTAAGGAGGATTAGGGTTTCAATAACTGTTATTGTTAACAACAATAAGAGATTAAAGAGAATTTGAACATGGAGCCACGTGTCGGCAACAAGTTTCGTCTCGGTCGCAAGATCGGTAGCGGATCCTTTGGAGAGATCTATCTCGGTATATATTTTTCTTCTTCTTCTTCTTGTTTTTCTTTTTAAAATACTTTTATTAATTCTGTTTTTCTTTTTTGTAAATCATCTATTATTTTGTATTGATTGTTTTTGTTTTACAGGTGCTAATATTCAGACCAACGAAGAGGTTGCAATCAAGCTTGTGAGTTTTATTTTTTAATTAAATTTGGCCTTTTTTTAATTATTTCAGTTAGTGTGGGTTTTTGTAAGATTAATTAATGATGGTAAATTCATTAATCAGTTTTGAGAAATTTGTGGATTTGATATTTTTAGTTCTGATTATTAATTACGTTTTACTCATACATAGGAAAATGTCAAGACAAGGCATCCTCAATTGCTGTATGAATCCAAGTTGTACAAAATGCTGCAGGGAGGAAGTAAGGACCGACCTCTTCCTCTTATGTATCCAGTTCTGTCTTTTTTAAATAAAAAAAGGATTAAATTGGCGCAAAGAGCGCATATAGCCGACCCCAACTGCTTGGATTAAGGGTTTCTTGTTGCTGTGCCTAGTGTTTCTTTTGATTTTTGATATTTAGCTACTTAATTGTAACTTTTGCAGCTGGAATACCGAATGTTAAATGGTTTGGTGTTGAAGGCGACTATAATGTCCTTGTCATGGATTTACTGGGACCTAGTCTTGAGGATCTGTTCAACTTTTGCAGTAGGAAGCTGTCTCTGAAGACTGTACTCATGCTTGCAGATCAGATGGTAGAGTTTTATTTCGCTTCTTCTTCTTTGGTATCGTGTGCTCTACATCGGTCATTTGTACTGAGAGTTTTGATTTTCCTGTCAGATTAATAGAGTTGAATTTGTTCATTCCAAATCCTTTCTTCATCGAGACATCAAACCAGACAACTTTCTGATGGGATTAGGGAGGCGTGCTAATCAGGTCTTGGGTTGGCACCTGTTCTTATGTGGATTTCTTTTTCTTGGTGGTTGTTCTATGCTTGACCCTGATATTTAATATTTAGTTGTGTTTAGGTCTATGCCATTGACTTTGGTCTAGCCAAGAAGTATAGAGACACTTCAACACATCAACACATTCCTTACAGGTTAATCATTTGCAACTTCAAGTAGATTATTTTATTGCATATTATCAATTTATATAGCACTGCAAAAGGTATAAGTTATTGTTCTTCATCTGTTTGACCTAGTTTCTATGGTTTTTTATATCGGATGGTTTATATCGGATGGTTTAGGGGGGCACTTTCTGATGTACGGTGCTGGAAATCAAATTTTACACAAATTGTCATTAATTTATATTTCAAGTTTTTGTAAATTGCAGAGAGAATAAAAATTTGACTGGAACTGCAAGATATGCTAGCATGAACACTCACCTTGGCATTGGTAAAGATTATGACAACATTTCAATTCCTCACCCCCTTTGTGTTTAGGATGTTAACTTGATCGATGCCAGTTATAAAATTAATGTTTCCTGATTGCTTTACTTGTGTATTTTTTTTTCTAGAGCAAAGCCGCAGGGATGATTTAGAATCTCTTGGATATGTTCTTATGTATTTCTTAAGGGGAAGGTGAACAATCCTGTCCCCCAATATTATATCACTTCACCCTTGTTGTATATATGATTTTGTTGTGACCCCATGTGGTTGTAGTCTTCCATGGCAGGGACTGAAAGCTGGTACAAAGAAACAAAAATATGAAAAAATCAGTGAAAAGAAAGTTTCAACTTCTATTGAGGTATGCAGATGTTTCATGATAATGTGTTGATTTGTATTGTAAACATTCATCATATGTAACTGGTTTGAAAGGAGACTGAATTCTCATCAGGCCTTGTGTCGGGGTTATCCTACGGAATTTGCATCCTATTTCCATTACTGTCGGTCACTTCGTTTTGATGATAAACCAGATTACGCTTACCTGAAACGACTCTTTCGCGATCTTTTTATTCGTGAAGGTTCGAATTTTTCTGTTCAATGTTTACTTTAAAATATTGTATAGACCCAAGAACTATGATGGTAATACAAATAATTTTTTGAAACCATCTAACGATTTTCCTAATTAGAGATTTTTTTTCTTGCTTTAGGTTTCCAGTTTGACTATGTTTTTGATTGGACGATTTTGAAATATCAGCAATCACAGATCGCTAATCCTCCTACTCGTACACATGTAAGTGACAGCATTGTTGTTATTGTTCTCTTGGCTTAGAGCCTTTGACTGATCATCTGTATAATCCTGCTTTTTTGTTTGACTTGGTGTATTTATTCATCTACAGGGCCCTGGTGCTGGACCAAGCTCTGGCATTCCTCCTCCTGGTGCTAATAATGCTGATAGGCAGTCAGGTAGACGTGTTGCTGCTTGATGGCGAACAAACTGAAGATTTTGGATTTATCATATGACTCTTTTATTGGGGATTGTTTGATTTTTTATTTATTTATTATTATTATTTTTTTTTGGGGTGGGGGGGGGGGCGTTATAGGTATTAGATGTTTTCCCACTTGGCTTTTTTATATAGTTTTAATTGGGAATTGGGATCATGTTTTATTCATACTCAGTATAGTTGAGTTTGGTTTCTACTTGTATTTTTTTTTCATTTCTAGGTTTTCTTAGTATATTTGGTGACTGTGGGAGAACCTATCATGTGTTTTATGGGAGTAGAGTTTTGACATTGGATATTTAATTAATTTCTCCCCATCTTTTCTTTTTTATTGTTGGTTTCATTGTCCTCTGTTTTCTCTTCCTCGTCTTCTCCTCACTCAATTTCTTACATCCCATCCTTACTTTTTCATTCGAAGCTTTTCCTTATGATTTTAATTTTGTGCATTCGAATGCATAGGAAAATGTCATTTTGGGTTTTTACTTAACCACAGGTGGGGAAGAAGGGAGACCTGGTTGGCCTTCAATAGATCATGCTCGAAGGAGAAACTCTGGACCTATTGTGAATTCTGGAAATTTATCAAAACAAAAGAGCCCTGTTACAAATGATCTATCTTTATCGAAAGATGCCACGGTATGTTCTGCATTGCTTCTGTTCATGATGGCCTGTATTAATCAAATGCAAATGCCATTCTATTGTAGATAGATGAATAAATCTTCAAATGTAATTGCCAGTATTGCTCTCAGCCTGCATGTTTTTCTTCTATAATTTCTGGATCAAGATTGTTCTTTAGACGAGTATGGACATAAATGCCAGGCATTGCTTATTCTGGAAAGAGTTCATTTGCACCTTTTTTGTTTTCAATTGAATACATTCTGTGGTTGGTAACTCAATTCTGTCAAAATGCATGATTGCTGCATGTTGCCAGGTGTGTGGGTTTTCAGATGTGCCATACTTGTTGAATCATTTCCACCATGTTTGAACAAACAACTGTTCTGCTTACTGTTTAGAAACTTTTCCAGTGTTTTGATGGTCTGTTATTTGATAGTTGATTTAGTGCGTGCTTGGGCCTGTGCAGTTGTCCAGCTCAAATTTTTTGCGATCTATTGTATCATCAAGGAACCCTGTTGTCTCCAGTAGTCGTGGTGCAGCCCTTGGGAACGATTCTGATCCTTCTCGTCCTCGCACAACAGATGCAAGCTTTGCAGCGCTTCAGAATGGGCAAAGAAGTTCAGCTGCTTTATCTTCAGAGCAGAAGCATTCGTCTTCTGGTAGAAATACCAACATAAAGACTTTGGAGTCGACTCTTAAGGGCATTGAGAGTTTGCACGTCAATATAGAAGGAAGGTTACATCATTAACCGATGTCAATCACAAATGCTTCCTGCTGTAAATTTATAATCGGATACTGTTGTTGCATATTGAGTGATGTGTTTTGTCTTGCTAACCTGTGCAGTGCATGGGGACAGTTCTATTTTTGGTAAAAAAAAAAAAAAAAATCTCCAATGTTTGTGGATGTAAAATATATTTTCCTCCGATCGTTTGTAATTGATGCGGTCATAAAATTAGAGCACCAAATAATCGTTGGCATAAACCATGCTTTTCTGCTTGCTTTATAATGTATTTAGACATGTTTGATTGTTGTTTTTTAAAGTGTTTTTTATTTTAAAATATAATAAAATAATATTTTTTATTTATTTTTTAAAAATTATTTTTGATATTAGAAAATATAAGAAGATATTAATTTAAGTAAAGATAAAAAAAATTTAAATTTATTAACTAAAAAGTAGGCTTAGCTAGTCAATGGTTTTCAAATTAAATTATACGGGGTTGAATTTTTTTTTGTAAAAGTACTAGAGGTGACAACAGTTTTTTTTTTTTTTTGGTTTGAATTTTCATCTTTCATTTTCAATCTCTTGTAGAAAATGTAATCGATTATTTTTTTTTTTATATATAAAATCAAGCACCAACCTCCGGAAAAGCAGCAAGTATATAAAAAATAAATAAAAACAATTCATCAATCTCAAATTTTAATTAAAAAGAGAAATTTGATGACTGAAACCAAGAATAGGCCGACATGTGTTATGTGAAAAGAAAAGGGGGAGCAATGTGTTCTGTCTGTGCACCCCTTTAGTTGTTGTTTTTTAATTTTAATGGAACAAATCATGTTCAGCAGCAAGGCAGCTCTCCCATTTCGTACTGGTAAGCAGTAAGTTACTTTAGAGGTCTTATTGAGGATTTCAATTTGTGATTTATTCTAGGTATAAATTTAAATGAGAATCCAAATTAAAATGTCCCTTCTTCACGCGTCAAACGACATAAATAACAGGAGAAAGAAATTCTGGTTCTCTTCCTTGTTTCTGCCCCTGGAGAAAGAAAACATGACCAGACCAAACATGAAAGGAAAGAACAGAACATGAGAGGATCTTGTTCTTGAAAGATCAGTTAACCCTTTTGTTTTCTGGGCAAATATGGCTGATGATACATTGTCCTGTGTCAAATACACTAACTAATGAAAGAGAGATGACTCCTCCTTCCACGTGCAACCAGAAATCAAGTTCATCGCCCATCTAATAACAAGAATCGGCATCTTTTTGTCCCACTAAAAGGATTATAGCTTCTGGTTTGAACTAGGAAACAAGCAAATCTGTACAAACTTATCACCTAAAGCATCGTTTGATCATGAAATCAAGTGCATATAGCTTCAAGCAGATTAGCGATCACAGGGCATAAAATTCATGTCCAAAACAGTCCACACCACTCTGTTTAGATCTTGCACATAAAGTGCCAATGGAATTCAAGCAAAGGCATACACAAAACTCAATCCATAGATTTGGCTTCCTTGGAGCACAAAGAAGAAAGTATACTACTTGCGGCAAATAATGGCATTTAAGATTCTCAAAAGAGAAAATACAATACATATGTTTATGTTCATCTCTCATCATTCAAAATAAAACAGCTCACACACTGAAACAATTTCTTCAGAAACGCTTATGAGAGAGAAGGGAGGGAGGGAGAAGTAGTCATCCATCACCTCCATCCAGAGACCACATGGGTGCAAGTGTCCTTGATCCATCTAAAGCTCTTCCTTAAGGACCCTTTCATCTTGCCCTCTATCGCATAGACCTTGTAGTTAGCAACCCTTCTTTTCCTTTGTAGCTCGGGATCATTGAAACTCCAGCTTTTTGAAGATGACCCAAGATTACTTTTCCCTTTCTTCATCTTCCCTTCTTTTCCCGATTGATTTGGCTGTACAGAAACCGCGTAGCTGACACTATAAGACCTCAAATCTTGCATGTTTGTCGGTGCTGCTTTGTCTTCATCGTATCCCTCCATCTCTATCCTCCCTTCCCTGCACGATTTAGATCTGAAATGCTCCATCGGAAAGAGGAAAAAAATAAAATTACATGCACACAAATTGACAGATTCAAGAATTGAGATTAGGCGTTGGAGACGAGAGCAAGAAATGGAGAAAGTATTTTTGCTTTGCTTAACGGTGGTGGGGCTATATGAGTAGTATCATTTATGACCGACAAGGCGACTAATCGCTTGGAGTAATCAGATTTAAAAAAAAAAAAAAACAATAAATCAAATGTTATAATAAATACCTAGCTAACTTAGAAACTTTTAGCATTGTGGTCAAACAATGCTTTCTAAAATTTTTATTTTTATAAAAAAAATTTAAATTAATATTTTATTATTATTTTGATGGGTTAATATTAAAATTTTTAAAAATATTATTTTGATGTATTAAAAAAAACAATATTTATCACATTTCTGTTATCCACTCTTCACTATAAATAATCAAAATTTTATTTTTAAAATAAAAAAATACGAGCATTGTCAATGTTTTTTTAATATCAAGAAAAATTTTAATTTGTTTATTTAAGCATCAATAAATATTATTTTTTTTGTTAATATAATAAAAGATTAAGAGAATGTTTGGGATATAGATATGATGATGTGTTTTTTTTTTTAATATACAACTTATTTAATGTATAAAAAATTTATCATCAAAAACAAGTTTTTCTTGCTTTTTAAGTGGTCCCATCAAAAAGAGCAAACCACATTTACCATTTTTTTTTTAATTTAGAGCACACTCTAAATCAAAAAATTGAGATATAGATGTAGATTAAAAAATTTGATCTCGGGAGGAGCCATTCAATATTTTATTTATTTAATTATATGTCAATAATTTTTTTAAGTGGCAATTTTAATTATATTAAAACAAAATAATTTTCTATCATAATTTCTTTTTTTTTATCTGGCCTTTTTTTCTCACAAAAAATACAATTTTTTTTTATTATATGTTCTTTATTCAATAAAAATACAAAGGCATTAAGAAAAATATATAAAAATTGAAAAAATTTAAGGATAAAAAATGAATATCTCTAATGAGAACCCTTTCATCTTTTTAATAAGTCACTCTTTTTTTTTTAATTCAAATGCAACGAGATAAAAAGTTAATTCGATCTAAAAAGTTAAAGATAATGTTGTTTTGAATTGACCCTTGTTAACCTGAGTAACTCACCAAACCCACAACTTGTGTTATAGATTTGGTTGAGTTTAATAATTTTTTTAGAATTTATTTTGTATTTAATAATACAATATAAAAATAGATATGCACATGAAAATGACTAAATAATGTTTTTTTGAAAAAATTCATAGGTTTTATAATTTTATTTGAAAATAAAGTAAAATTTAACGATATTTAATCAGATAATATCTAAAAAATATTTTAAATTAATTTTTTTAATGAGAAAACATGAATGGCAAAACCTGCACTGTGCCTAATTATAAAAGAGAAAAACAAAAAGGCACAGTGCAGGCGTTATAGTAGAACAGAATTGTATTATATATATATATATATATACGAGGAGGTTGGTTCATGTCATTATATTATATATAGTCCTTGATTTGAAGTTGTACTAATTGTCATATCTTCTTCTGATGAAGTTAGGGGGGATGGTGGATGGTATCATTTGCATGGTCTTAGTTGGACAACACAGTCAAAAATCAACCATAACGAAGATAAAGACACCGTCTTTTGTTGCCGTGCCGCACTTTTAAAAATCTTCATTTTTTTAATGTTTTTTTTATATATATACTGAGGTTAAAAATAAATTTTAAAAAATAAAAAAATTATTTTAATTTATTTTTAAATAAAAAATATTTTAAAAAACAACCGTTACTATAATACCAAACACTACCAAAGATAAGTGCTTACAACATTCATAATTTGATGTTTTAGCTCGAATGATTATTCAGATGACTTATTAGTTATAAAACATATTAACAATTAAAAAAAAACACATGAAAGATGTGTTAATATAATATGTTTTGTAATTAGTTGGTTACAAATAACATTATTATATTCATGTAAATATATATTTATTATTAATTTTCATAACTCATTTTTATGTTATTCCCTCAAATTTATCATTTTCTCTTTTAAAATAAAAATAATAAAATAATAGCTAGAATACTAACGATTTGGCAAAAATTAAGAGGATTTCAAATGTATAGAAAAATTAAGCTGCAATTTTAGATGGAATAAAGAGTTTAATTTTATCCTATTGTACCAAAGACTGGAAAAATAATGTAGATTTAAGGTCAAATTAAATGATTATTTGACAAATCTGCATAAACATTAAGCTTAGGGACATAATTAGAGTTTTAATAGGTCAATTTGATTTAATCATGAGCCAAATTAAAAGTTTCATTATGTTTAAAAATTAATTTGGGTTAAATTAAAGGATTTAATTAAGTGCAAGGACTTAATTACACTTTAAATGGGTCAAATTAATTTTATTATGGACTTAATTGGTGAAAAATTAAGCTTAGGAGCCCAATTTGAGCTTAATTAAAAAGATTAGAATTTTAGAGGACCAAACTTCATTTTTACAAAGTCAATTGATTGAAATTAGGGGCAAAATTATAAGAAAATCAAAGTTTTGGGTTAATTAGGGGTTGAATTGAAGAAATTCACAACCAATGATCTTTTTGAAAAATGCGTCAAATTTTAGGGACTCAATTGATTAAAATTATGGGTGAAATTGAAGAGAATTGAAAGTTTAATGGTTAATTAAGAGTTAATTTGCATAAATCCAAGACCAAAGACCAAAATAAAAAAAGACGTTGAAATTTGAGGTCGATGTTGAAGTTTGGCGAGGGTAAGATTACATTAAATCAAAAGTTTGGGGTCAATTAGGGATGCTATTAAAAGAAATCAAAAGCTGAGAGACTAAATTGAACTTTGGTCAAATCCCTAAATTAAAACGGCGTTGTTTTGAAAACAAAAAAAACTAGACAACGCATTATCTGGTTACTTTTCATCTTCTTTTTTTGCTCAAAAAAGCTGCTTGGATGGCTACTTTTCAGGGTCATTTATTGCTTCATCTCTCAACCAAACTAAACAAACCATACACAACTCTGATGGTCTAATATTGTACTACACCCCAACGTAAATCTTGCCAGCTGATTGCCTTTAAAGTCGCAATGGTGCTACCCCAAAATGGCCAACCCAACCAACCTTTCTGCAACAATTTTTTTCAGGCCACGATGACAACTTTGAACCAACGGCTGTGGATTGATTGCTAGGTTTAGGGACTAATTCCCACACACCATTCTTTTCAAATTGATTTAGCTCATCTTACATGGCTAAAATCTAATTTGCATCATTTTCGGCTTTTAGAAAGGATTTTGGTTCTATATGTAAAACAAATACACAATGCTTACTAGTGTTTCTAAGAGATGCTTTAGTCTTAGTACCTTCAAAGGGATTACCAATAATTAACTTGGGAGGATGAGAGCTAACATACCGAATCTCTTTTGGTGGTACAAAAGAGTTACTTACCATTAGGGGTGATCATTTTCGGTTCGGTTCAGTTTTTACTTATAAAAACAACCAAAGTAAAATTTTGTAAAATATAAAAAATGAAACTGAACCGAAATAGGTTCAAACCGACAGGTTTCGATTAGGTTCGGTTATTTTATATTAAAAGCCAAAACTCAATCGACCAATTTTGGTGTGGTTTGGTTCGGTTATTTTATATAAAAACCAAAAATTATATTGTTTGTTGGGGTTTTTTTTGGGACCTTCTAATGGGCTTGGTTTCGATTTGATTCGATTTTTTATTTTTTCGGTTCGCTTCAGTTTTTGGGTTTCAGGCTTGTGAAACCCAAACTGAACCGAATCGAATATTTTTAAAAAATATTCTAATTGGTTTAATCGGTTTTGTTCATGGTTCGGTTTTTTAGTTATTTTTTTGGTTTAATCGATTTTTCAGTTTTTTTACTCACGCCTACTTACCATCTCTTATTGATTGCTTGAGCTTGGTTGGTCTTTGTCCATTTTTTCAATGTTAGCCTTCATGAGGGTCTTATCATTAAAACTCAAATGTTGAACAGTTTTATTGATGTCATCTAAAATCTCAAAAAATTTAACATTTTGAGTTTCCTTAAAGGTGACGTGCATTGATTCCTCAAGATAAAAAGTTATATTATTATATATATATATACTCTATAAGCATTGCTAGAGAAGGAATAACGAAGAACAACACTTGCACCAAATCTTGAATCAAACTTATCCAAAGTATCTTTAGTGTTAAGAATAAAACATCTTGAACCAACAACTTTGAGATATGAGTTGTTGGTTTTCCTATCTCTCCAAAGCTTATAAAGAGTCTTTTTCAACTCTGGTCTCAAGATAACATGATTTAAAACATAGTAAGATACTTTGAATAAAATTCATTTCCACAACCCTATTTTGTTAACATAGTTCTTGCCATTTTTTAAAGAGACTGATTTTTCCTTTCCATAACCCTGTTTTGTTAGGGAGTTCTAGGTGTTGAAAACTCATGGTGGTATCATTTTTCTTTATAAAACATTTCAAACAAATCAATTATAAATTCATCATCGTGATCGCTCTTATGTTTATAATCAAATTATCTTTTTTATTTTCAACCTTCTTTACAAGCTTTACAAATTCATAAATAATTTTATTTTTTAATTTAAAAAACAAAACCTATGTATATCTAGTACAGTCATCAAAAATTATAAACACATATTTGTTACCATATATACTTCTAGTTTTAGTTGGTCCAAATAGATCTATGTGTAGCAATTCTAAAGGTCTTTCGTTTAAAATGTGGTTTTTGCTCTTAAAAAATATTTTACTTGTTTATCCACTTGCCATACATCACATAATTTTTCATTTTTGAATACAAAATAAGGTAGACCTCTAACTAGTTCGTTTTTGACAAGTTTTAAAAGGATGTCCATGCTCATATGACCTAGTATTCTATGCCAAAGAAAACTATCATTAATGCTAGCAACAAGACAACTTTCTATACTCTTGCATATATTAGTCTTAATCTTATAGATATTTCTTTTTCTATTTTCAATAAATATAACTTTGTCATTTTCAAGGATTAAGTAATATGCATGGTCAAACATAATTTTCTAGTCTTTATTACACAATTGACTAATACTTAGCAAATTATGTTTTCGACTATTTACAAGAAACACCTTTTCAATTGAGGGAGATGAATTACCTCCAATATTACCAACTCCAATAATTTTTCTTTTTGAGTTATCTTCAAATATGACTTTTCTACCATGATCTTGGTAATGTTTAAGAACAATAAATTATCTCTAGTCACGTGTCTTAAGTAAGCACTATCTAAGAATCACTCTCCATATTCTCTTGATGCCTACACACACAAAATCAAGATGAGGTTTTTGATACCTATAACTTCTTAGGTCATTTATGGTTAGTGGTGGTTCCTTTTAGAACCCAAGTCATATTACTAACATTGCTCTTCTTCATGGGACATGCATAAATCAAGTGACCAGTGTTTTTGCAATAATTGCATGTTTGGTTTGTGTCATATGATTGTTTGTTTAACTTTAACAAAATAGTTGTTTAAATACTTTTTATTTTTCTTGGGCTGATAGCTTAAGCCTCTTTTGTTGAAAACACATCTTTAAGTGGCAAGCATGATTTATAAGATCTTAGAACCTTGAGTGAATTTAGCTAGTATAGTGTTCAACTTATTTTCCTTTAAAGCCTTATTTTTTTCTTCAAGTTGGTTTATCTTATAGCAATCATTAACTACAATGCATGCTTTCTTTTCTAATGTATCTTCTCAACAAGTACACATGTATGACTCTTTTTGAGTAAGCTATAATTAGAACCTAACCTTTTGAATTCATCATGTAATATCTCAAAAGTATTATATAATTCATTATAAGAAAGGTTAGATTCATCATCCAAAAAAAGTATCTTATTATCGCTCTCAATTGTCATGAAACACATGATTGCAACATGTTCATCATCACTTGGGTTAGAATCCGAGTCATCACTCCATATTACTTTCATTGCTCGTTTGTGATGATGGTTCTTCTTCTTGTTTTAAAAAAGCAGGTAATCAACCTTTATATGTCCCGTCTTGTTACACTTATAGTATTTAAGTGTTTCCTTACAAGATTATTCCTTTTTTCCATCCTTCATGAAGTTTGAGAATTTTATATCCATTTTGTTTCTTTCTTAGGAAACTTTAGAATTATCTAGTGATTACAACAATATCATCATTAACTTCTTCATCGTCATCATCATTATCAACAAGGTGTATGGTTTTGAATTCCAAATTCTTCTTTGACTTCTCTTCTAGTTCATGCTTTTCCATGTTGATTTCATAAGTCATTAACGAATTGATGAGCTCTTCTAATGAAAGTTTGGTAAGGTCTTTAGCTTCTCAGATTATTGTTACCTTTGCTTCCTGAATCTTTGGCAATAACATAAGAATTTTACTCGTGATATCGGTATTACTATAAGCTATACCAAGAGCATCCAAACTATTAGTTATAGTTGTCATTCTAGTAAAGATACTAGTTATTGATTTATTTGGAAGCATTTTGAATGACTTATATTGGTACTTATATTGGTGCACAAGTATGTCTATTTTGGATTCTTTAACTTGATTAGGATCTTCATGAATTATTTATAAAGCATGTCATATATCTTTAGTATTTTTACAAGATATTTTATTGAACTTACTCTTACTCAATGTACAATACAAAGTGTTCATTGCTTTAAAAGTAATTTTTTACCACCATCGATATACTCACCCTTAGCCTTAGAAATCATTATACAATCTTTAATTTTAGTGGGCTTATGAGGTCCATTTTCAATGGATAGTCATAAATTATAATCAATAGATTGAAAATATATAATCATCCTAACTTTCTAATAGACATAGTCATTACCATCAAAAGATGATTGAAAATATATAATCATCCTAGCTTTCTAATATGCATAGTCATTACCATCAAAGAAAGGTGACCTAAAGATGGATGATCCTTCATTTTGTAAATTAAAACTAGTGGTTATCATTCTATTCAAAATCTAATTAAACTTGTATAAATGAGAACTAGACTTTAATATCAATTATTGTTCTAGGATTAAGGCAATAACAACACCTAAGAAGGGGTGAATTAGGTGTTCCATTAATAATAAAAAATATTATAATTAATTCAATTAAACTTCTTAAAGTAAAAAGTATAGGGATAGAAATCACAAACTCAATTTTTAATATTGTTTGACAAGCCTACATTCACACCTCAAGTACCAAACCGATCTTGAGTATTATATTCTTTACTAATCCAAGCTAAAGATTACAATATCCTTAATGAATCCTCACCAAGTCTTTTTTCACCACTTGAAAAAATACATTCCTCAAGATTTTTCACCTTAGTGATGTATCTCACTAATAACTAATAATTTTTTAATTAAACTCTTGAAAGATTACAATTGTTGGAAATGTAACAACACTTTCTCAAAGAGGATATCATATAATTTAAAGTTCTAGTCTTTCTATATCTCACAAGATAATACTTAAAGAATTGAAAAGTGTTTAAGTGTTGTGAGAATGAGAATATATACTCTTGTGCAAGATTATAAAGGTTTTAATGCGCATATATGAGTATAATTAGAGATTAATGATTCTGAAGTGTTTTTTTTCTCTTAAGATAACTTGCATATGGTATATGTTTTGATTATCTAAGTAATTCTGCAATTAGACAAACTATATATATATATATATATATATATATATATATATATATAGAGAGAGAGAGAGAGAGAGAGAGAGAGAGAGAGAGAGAGCAAAAATAGTTGTTTTATAGTTGTTATTGTTCTTCTGATAGATAAAATGATCGAGTAGTTCATATTGTTCAGGAAAATCAGTTGATCGATTCATGCAAAATACTAGTTTTGACAATTTTAAACCCGGTAAAACTTAAACTGACAAATCTAGATTTTATCAAATGATGTATTAGTTCTATAATGCATGCAATGTGTAGTGTATGTGTTAATTTTAATTGTAATACCAAGTAAGATATAAAAGTATATACATTTATAACTAAAATAAATACTTAAAAACTAAGTCTTCATTTACTTTATATTTTGGACTTGATTGATTTCTTTATTTAATTCTTCATGCTTGTTGATGTGATTTTCATATAAATCTGTTTAGATTTATTTTCAACAAAGCATATCATTAATATATTTTTTATTTAATTGTTATTATTAAAATATATAAAAATATTAATATGTGACTCAAAAATCAAATGAAGAGCCAGCCAAATGTTAGATCCTTGGTTTGCCTAGTTTCTGTAGATATTTTCAAGAATGCAACTATTAAGTATTGACAACTAATTATACAGACATAGCAATACCAAAACCAACAATAAATGAAGAATGCCTACATCAGAAAGTTAATTACTTAATTACAAGTACAGTTACATTCGGACCTTTTTTTTTAGTCTTCTCGAGTGAACTTGGTCTTTCAAGCATAGCAATACCTAGCCTTTTAATTTAATTTAATTTTAATTTAGTTTTCAATTAATATCCTCTCTCTTTTTTAATTGGTTAGTTTAACTATTTTTAAATAGTAATTAATCTTTTAGATAGTTCTTAAAATTTCATAATACTTTGAAGAGATTATTGTAATTTGATTTAATTTTTTAAATTTTTGATAATTAAGATATATTTGTATGATGCATTTATAATAATAGAAATCAAATTTGATAAACAACCAGATAAAACCTTCAAGATAAATAGATAAAAATGTATAGAAAAAAAAAGGACAATTGAAGTAAAAAATTTGCATGCATATTATCTTCTGCTTCTTGTAATAAGCTTTAGCTAAAAATTATATTCATAATGCTTTTTTTTTCCCTCTCTCTTATAGTATAAATTAACTTAAAATCTGGTCTGCAATAATGTAGCGTGGGAATACTAACTAGTTATTATTACTAAAAAGAAGCATGATTTTCAAGGATTTTTTTCGCAGTTGATTTTACTTCTTTTAATTCCATATACAATATGTAGATATTGTATCACTACACAAAAAAAAAAAAACAACATTTTTTTAGTTTATATTAATTATGTAACTTGCCTAATGTTGAGGATATTTTCTTCAAATTGATTTTTTTTAATGATTAAATGCAAGGTTACAGTTTAAACTTTGGTTTTTTTAATAAAAAAATACATTATTAAACAAATTATTCTTTTATAATTGATGATTTTTTCTTTTACAAAAATATTTTTTTAGCAAAACCATGTTTTTTTGAATTAAAAATAAAGACAATTAAAATATTATTTTTTGCAAAAACTTCAATAATTTAAAATAATCAGAATGTATATATATATATATATATATATATATATATATTCAATCTAAAATACATTCCTTATTAATGCATTTCTTTTTTAAAAAAAATATCTTTTAAATAAAAAACCTTATCATTATATGAAAAGCAAGTTTAATTAAAAAAAATGAAAATCATGACCGAAGTAATCAAAGAAAAAAGAATAATTAATATGAGAAAATTATTTAAAAAATTATAATTAAAACATAACATAATATAAATTTTATTTTCATAGATTATTCATGACCAAAATTTTAAAATAAATATGAATAGTAAATTTATATATAATAGCTAACCAAAGGATTGATAATACTATTAAAAAATATTATAATTTTATTTGAAAATAAAATCCAAATTGATTGTTATTCTAGAACAACATCTTAAATATAATTTTAATTAATTTATTATAATTAAGATTTAATTAAACATTTAAAAAAAAACTCATGGCATAGATGGCCAAGCATCTAACCCAACAAAAAGAAGGTCAGATGCGTGTTTTTGTACAAGGGTAGGGGCAGCTATGCACATCTACCTAGATTCATGTTTAATAGGATAGCTGACATAGCGTTGGTGTTTGACAGTATGATAGTTGTTGTTTTTCAAATAACTTTTCGTGTCGAAATACATGCCAATGATATTTTTTTTTATTTTTTAAAAATCATTTTTGACATCAGCACATCAAAACGATTCAAAAAGTATAAACCGCACTCAATTTTAGTTAAAAAAATTAAAACTTGGTTAAACGCAGAGCCAAACAGCTTCTAAGAAAATAGGATACGCAACTCCTTGTCTATTTGGAAAATGAAGTATGTCTGTCAATAAAGATTTCAATTACATGATTGGTCAAAGATTTGAGGATTCACTTCCTGGATACAAAAATATTATTTTCAATTCTTTTCCATAAAACACCTAAAAAAAACACCTTCAAAACCT